>QDKV01005363.1_pt1 | contig 72138 bp, 94 predicted proteins | sample 1861101 | NCBI WGS metagenome assembly QDKV01 (sample SAMN04275158, study PRJNA302643) | Fungus metagenome, whole genome shotgun sequencing project. | isolation source: fruitbody | host: Mallocybe terrigena | place: Sweden | collected 2013
ATTGACGAGCACGTCAAGTTTGCCGCCTGTGTGAGCAGAGATGGTGTCCCTTGCAGAAAGGATGGTGTCCACCTTGGTAACATCGAGTTCGATAAATTTTACAGTTTTTAATCCTTCAGAATGGAGTTTTACTCTAGTTGGTTTTGGAAATATTAGATTTCAACCGTCTGTATAAATGAGCGCTTACTCTGCCTCTTTGCCTGCCGCGGCGTTCCTTGCACCAAGATAGACCGTGTGTCCTCTCTCGGCGAGAAGACGAACGAGCTCAAATCCAATGCCCACGTTTCCACCTGGATTCAAGTTCAGTCTCAAGTAGCAGGTTGGGTCGCAAACGTACCAGTAACAAGAACAACTCGAGAATCAGACATGTCGTTTATGATATCTATTTGCTGGGAGTAAGGTTGAGTGAGAGGATTCTGGGCGATTTGTTGTATTAAATTAATTTAGATATCGCCCCTTATATATAACTGGGCCACCGTAGGCTGTCGTCAGTATTACTTGTCTCATAGCGTCGTTGTAATCATCGTGTACTAAAGTAACTTTCGTAATCGCTATTATCATTATCAAGTCACGTGAGAATTGCTCTGGCAAGACGTGCGGCTGACTTGTGCGCGGTACATATATCTTTTTTCGCAGAATCGCCGGCGCCAGTCGCGGCCAGTGAACGTTGGTTAACGTTGACTGCTTGGGTTTCCATGCCAAGGGTGAGGTGAGTCCGTCAAATTCAGAAATTATAGGCAAGGCAACAAATGTGCTCGGAGTCATAACAAAATCCGATTGAAGAATTCGGCTTTGTCTCCGCGTTTTCTGACTGTCCAGACAAGGCATAGTCTAGACTCCCGAGTTCCAACGGGGAAAAAGCAAAGAATAAACTATTAGGAATTATTGCTCGCATCTTCATCTTCCCATAATCTTTTGTAAAGTAATACTATCTGATTTTACAAAAGAACTGACTAGGCAACCATCAAAGAAATGCCGCCTCCACATCTCCTAAAAACAGGGAGTTGCAAAGAATCAAGATCTATGAGGGTATAAAATTTCTTTGAAAAAATTTACATAGTACTGCCGTTGCACGTGATATAATAGTATTGATGCTAATGATATGGTTTTTTGATTTGACCGTATTTAACCTCGCCTTGTTCAGCGCCTATCGATGGGAGCCCACTCTTAACACACCATCATCTGATAGTGTAGCATATCGCAAACTGCTCAGTCGTCTTCATCCAATATTGCAGTATGGAACTCAACATTGTCTATGTCCCGTTCCAAGCCAACGAATGGACCGTGACGCGCGCAATCGCAAAGGTCCTACATTCTGATGACTTTGGGGCCGTCGTCCCAGGGAGACTTATCAATTTCCGTGTGAAGCTTAACGAGGGCGACGCGGGAGGGATAAGGAACGATGGCAGCGGCACTCTGACTTTACCTTTTGAGAAGACTGGTTTCAAATTCCTCGACCGTGTTCGAAGCGAACCTATCAAGATCGACAAAATGAAGCTCAGGTTTTATCCGTCAGGAAGGAAGCCATCAGATTCGTGGATACAGACTCTATTAAAGACCCCCTATGTCGACCCAGACATAGAGGAGGCTCACCAAGCAAAACTCATCACTTTGGAGGAAGATATCCGCGTAGACAAAGTGCAATTTGGGATCTTGTATCGCGACAAGTATCCTTCTAATTCACGTTCTTTCTCAATCGAGTGGGAGCGAAAATATATCGAGAGTTACGCGACTCTTTCGTTCGAGTACGATTATAAGCGCCTTCTGCTTCAGGTAAGCACTTTCAATTTTGCCATCATTCCTGTCATTGACACGGGCTTTGTTAGCTTGGAGATTCTATGAAGGAAAAATCTGGCTTTAACGTTGGTATTACCTTCTCGAGCATTCAGAAGATTGCCGTGGGCATGGATGGCAGACCTTGTGCGTGTCTTTGTCAATTATAAGTCAATACCGTGCTGAATTCGCGTATCCAGACATTTTGTTTGAGTTAAACACTCCAACGGTCCTAGAAGCTGTCCAGTTCCATAGAAGTTTAACTGGCGATAGACGTGACTCTAAAAAATTTAAGCACCGGGTCGACTCACTTGATGACGGTCACAGACTCGTCGCACCATATGCCCACCATTTGAGGCTTGAACTGTACAACGAGGAAGGCGTCTTAGACAAATTTGTCAAACTGTGCTACGAGGCTGAAATATCAACATCTTATATCGTCCGTTTCCCGCCGCTTAACCCTCTGACAGCCGAAAGGAAGGGCTTCTTCACCGGTAAACGTCTGCATGCTCTGAATAAAGTGTTCAGACAATTAAAATGGCCCATCGCCTTCCAATTCGAACTTCTCCTTCACAACGGACTCCTGAACACTGAACAACTTGACCAACTTGTCGAAGAAATCCGGAATCTCTCCAAAAAGCAGAGAGCTGGATATATATCAGAGCTTCTCAGGGCGTTCAGCAAGGAACTCAGGGAACCGCAGGAAAACCGCAAACCACAGGAAAGTCCTTTGGCCCGTTTCCAGATGGTTCGCAAGGAATTCAATTACTCTGCTCCCTCCCAGTCGTTCCGCTGTTATCACGTCACATTCACACCGACTCGTATGGTCTTGGAAGGCCCATATCCTACTCAATCGAATCGTGTCATTCGTAAATACAAGGGATACGAAGATCACTTCATTCGTGTCGATTTTCGTGATGAAGACCGATTAAGATATCGCTGGGATCGTGAGGTAGATGGTACTTCTTTTGTACATTTTCGCGTTGGGGGCATCCTCAAGAACGGATTCGAACTCGCTGGCCGGCAGTTTGAGTTTCTTGCATATTCAACTTCGGCTCTCCGCGAGCACGCTGTTTGGTTTGTACACCCTTTCGAGGATCCTCAAGGGGGTCTGGTCAATGGGACTAATATTCGAGCGTCATTGGGTAATTTTACGGAGTTGCTGAAAATGCCATCAAAATATGCCGCACGTCTCGCACAAGCTTTTACTGCCACTGATCCATCCGTAGACATCCATCGAGACGCGTGGGAACTAGTAGAGGACTTGGTTTGCTCAAACAAATCCTATGTATTCACTGACGGCGTTGGCACAATATCAAGGGACCTTTCAAGGAGGATTTGGAAAAAGCTCTGTGTGCATAGGATCAAACCACCCCCTGAACCATCTGCTGTGGGTTAGCTTCCTCTTCTCACATAGTCAACTGACGTATCCCCTGCGGAGTGTTTAGTACCAAATCAGATTCTTGGGATACAAAGGCGTTGTTGCTATCGATGAAGAACTCGACAAATCTGGCAACGGAATCCACATGCGTTTGCGTGGATCAATGAAAAAGTTCGAAGTCAAGGATTGTGAAATAGCTCCCATTGAAATTGCTCAGGCATTCGAGCGGCCTATCACTGCATACTTGAATCGGTAAGAGGAACATTCCCTGCTAGATGTATGCCGGCGTATGCTGAGAATACCGAAAGTCCTCTTATTATGGCTTTGGAAGATCTGGGAGTCCGCAAAGAAGCTTTCATTGATCTTCAGAACCGGGCTGTGGCTAACGCACGCACAATCCACGATTCTATCGAGAAGTTCAAGGAGGTTCTTTTGTCCCAAAAAATGGGGGGCGTCTTTGGTTTAACGTCTACTTTGGACCAGTTGCGAAAGGACTATGATATGGACCTTCAGTCCCTTGAGAATCCTTTCTTCCAGGAACTTCGGCGGGTGGCCATGAATGCCATTCTACGTGACATAAAACATAGCGCACGGATCCCCATAGAGAACAATTACCTGCTTGTCGGTGTGGCGGACGAAGGTCCTGCATATGAAAGGAGGGGGGTATCGGATGTGTATTGCTTGAATGAAGGAGAAATCTTTGGTAAGGTCCTCGATTGCAGGTTGAGGTATTTGTCAATATGTCTGTATTAGTTTGCATCCAGAAGGAACCAGATTTTGAGCCGCTTTGGCTGCAGGGTAATGCTTCCATTTCCCGAAGTCCAGTGGCACATATAGGTGACGGTGAGTAATCACCTCATTTAATTCTTCTCTCTGATCACCCACCATTCATAGTGCAACGTGTACGTCTGGTAGGGGAGCCACCAAAAGATAAATCGTGTTTCTTTCGACATCTCCGAAATGTCGTCGTAATGCCATCAAGAGGTGGGACCGATATAAAAGGACAATTGAATTTATGTAATTCATATTTTTCTCCAGGAGACAGGCCTCTCGCATTAGGCCTCGGTGGAGGAGATCTCGATGGGTCAGTCAGTCTTGTATTCAGAGAAATAAATTTAAAATACCGCTTCTAGAGACATGTTTTCCGTTATATGTCTTGAAACTCTCCTACCTACCTCCCATGAAGATCCTGCAAGCTACGAATCAGCTGGCACAAAAGAAATAGACCAAGACAGTACGGTCGATGACATCTGTGATTTTGTTGTGGAATACATAAACTCTGATGTCCTGGTGCGTCTAAATCCCCTGGACTCTGCTATTAACATCCTATACTGATACTGCTTTGGTATAGGGCCTTTTGTCGGATAGATTGCTGACCATTGCTGGTAAGTTTCCTTAGCTGTGTTTGAGATATATCGACAACTTGATTTTAGATCAATCGAATGTAAGTTTCTGAAACAACGTCTGTTCCATGGCTTAGCTCGTCATTTTCAGGAAGGAATGCGAGATATGTATTGCGAATTGCTTGCAAGATTGTGTTCTCAGGTGGGCCAGAAGACGAGATAGATTGGGAGCTAATTGACCTATTGTATCATCGATTAGGCTGTGGACTATCCCAAGCAAGGAATTCCTGTCGAACTGGATGATAATCTTCCGCGGCCCCTCATCAGGTGCAAACCAGATTGGCATTCTGCGGAAGTTGTTTCACCACGCAAGACGGACTATTACGAATCAACTCGAGCTCTGGGATATTTGTTCCGAGCCATCACATTGGAGAATACCGAAAACATTTCAGAGATGCCCCACTGCACAGACCCGATGTCCGATAAGATTACGTTTGCACTATTCGAAAAAGTCAAAGGTTATCTTGGAGCATCGGCGTATGTGGAAGAAGCTCCTACCGATATCATCCGCACTTTCAAGCACTACAAGGACGAATTGAGTTACATATGCGGTACTCACACCTTATCAAATGCTCCTGGCACGAATCTTTTGGAAACAGAAGTTGTTATTGGCACAATCCTTGCCAACTGCTCACAAAAGCGCTGGAGGAGTGACCGCATCTATCGTATGCGAGAGCATGCCACCACTCTTGTCCGTGAAATAAAGCAGTCCTTACTTGGCATGGGAATCTCAATGGAAGAAGCATCGCCTATGGATATCATTAGTGGTCTTGAGCGGGCCTGGAGGGCTTGGAACTTCAGCATCTACGAGCGTGGCGAGTTTGCAGCCTATAGCTTTGGTCTAATTGCTCTGTCCACCATCTTCAATTGTTTGAACGAGCTAAAGGAAAGATCAGTATAAGGGAAGACGGGTCTACATCAAAGTAATAGATACTGTTTATGTATTTCAAAATAAATTACAGCGGTTTGCAGAAAGCTTGGCGGTCAGTCGCGTTTCATAAACAAATGAAAATAGACCATAAACTAGGGTTAAGCTAAAGGTTGGAGAGCAATACGCATGGTAAGAGCAATATACCCACCAGAGGTATACCAAGCCTTAACTAGCTTGACTACCTCCTCAATATAAAAATTCTCACTGATTTTGAATCCCATCGCAATCATATCACTTTCCGAGTTCTCTTTGGGCCTTGGGCTGAATATAAGGTGTTCCATTTTCCTTTCCTTATTGTCATGGTGAGTTACATTGTATTCAGCTTCACAAGAACAGGGTTCCTAGTCACAATAAACCCTAATCTATGGTCTATTTTTATTTGTTTACTAAACGCGTACAGAGTTCGCACGCTGACTCGACTCATGATCGGACTCGTCAACTCCACCGAAATTCAGTCGAAACAAATACAAATTTATGTCTTGCTACCTGGAAATTTACATGAATGATGAACCCTCAAGTGTAGTTCACATCGGTTCGGCTTCGCAGAATAGAACATCACTTTCTCCAGAAAACTGATCTGCCACCCTCGGAAGAATGCACGCGGATGTACGAAGGCATTCTGGCCAATAAGAGCAAAAGCGTTGCAATCGATACCTGGTCGAACGTCGAGAGAAATCTTCCGCATCCTCACGGAGAGCACGCCACTGAGCCTCTACCTTTTCTCGAGAATGGACAATCCACCAGCTACTCTCGGGTTCATCACTACTGGTCGCTGCATCACTGCGCCAGATACTCCCAGTCTGTTTTCCCCAAAAGACTTTCAATGACAAGTCCACCGGGATATTTTCATCAGCTGAATACGCCTTGAAGGAACGAGTCTCCGCGACTTCTTCAGCATCCGGGAGAATTGTGTAGGGCCCCACGCGTAAATGCTCCCACCATAATTTGAAGAAGGCCCGTGAGAGAAATTGATACTTTGGATAATGCAGCTGGTCCGTGAACATCATGACTTTCAGCGCTATTTCTGTGGGCAAGCTCCCGAAATCTCCAGTAGACGCCGACCGTTCTTCAACAATTCGCCATCGCGGATAAGGGAGATAATGCCAAAGAAGATGGAGAGCGTTTGTGAACCCATCCTCATCGGAACCATATGCCGCAAGTAGAGGAATGGGGTCACTATGGGACACAGTACCTCCAGATATTTCGACCACAGCGACGTGACGGATGGACCATAAGAGTGCAGTACACCTATCTCGGTTTTTGGCTTTGGCCTTGGCGGCTACTGCCTGAACGTAGACCTGGAAGCGTTCGTTGTCGTCGAGTTGAGTAGCCAGCAGAATGAGACAACCGCGATACCAGAACCAGGGGCTCCGATCTCCAGGCGCTGCCTTGGGGTTACCAACGTTCAAGGCAGGGGAGTTGCGATTGAGTACGATGGCCTGATTATTCGGAATGATTGCTTCGAGAAAGGGTATTGCCAAATTTTGGACGTCTACTTCAGCCAACGTGGACAATACACTATATGTCTCTGCGATCGTCGCATGGACTTGGGCGAGCATGAGGCGTTGGTGATGGGGAGTTAAACGCTTCGACCAGATGGAAGGGGAGATGGTGGATGTAGGAACGAAGTCATCCACAGCGGGTATCGGATCTCCTCCGAGGAAAAACTCCTTGACGCGCTCGAATTGGCCGACAAGGTCTGGTGGTGTTGCAAGAGCAAGGCATCTGTGGCCTCGGGCATCGATATCGAGGAACTGGCTCCACTCCTCCACAGGTTTTCCGGCAATGCCGCGAAGGCTGAAATGGGCCTTGGAATCAACAGAAAAAAGAAGGTTGTCGAGATCAAATGTGTAGGTCCATTCGATGAAAAGATCGTTTTCAGGTGGAGTGGTTTGTTTGTCATAGTCGCCATAGGTTTTAGATGTAGACAACGCCATTTTTTCACAAAGCTTTCGTTTGGCTTCGAGCCATTCTACAATCGGGGATGACTACTAATAGTGGCGAATGGTGGGCAACTGACCTTCGAATTGTTTCTGCGATGCTGGTATACACCTAACCAAGTCGTGACCCAACCCATCGGGATAGCTATCGAAATGATTGTATTTGACATAGTAACATCCTAAACAATAGCAGTGAATGGCGATGGAAGTGACGGTTGACGGATGTACCCTTGTATCGGAACGCGAATAAACCCCTGGTGCCCATTGCGGTGGAAGGGACGGAAAGACGAATCTGACTCCGACCACGCAGAAAATATTTCACGATCATGCGGCGGCAATTGCCGCCGCATTGTGACATAAGTTATGTCACAGATTTAAAATTAAAGTTAAAATGGGGATATCATGATCGTGTGTCGCGTCAGCAGTTCGCGTTTGTGCATATCCTCAACTCTGGCTTTCGCTAAAAACCGCCTCGTATGCATGCCTTCCCCGCTACTCAGCCACAGTCTCCCCGTGACATCTTTATCAACGGGGTCAACGAAGCCAAATATCTTGTGGGGAGGTTTAGCATGGTTTGGGATGCGAGTGTTAATGGCACAAGCTTAGAGGCGTTGGTTATTATCCCCTCGCAAATAGACGATAAACGTCAAGAAGACGACGTCTTTCGTGTTTTCTTTCAACTAAAGAGAGAGTACCTCGACCTGCTCACTTTGACACCTAACGACGAATTTCAACTGTCATTGCGAGGAGCTAGACTGAAGAAGCTGAGCGAGATTCAAATAGCTTCCACTATAGCTATGGAACTTTGGTTTTCAGATGGTCTGCTTATTCAGTGGAAGTGCCGAGATGGCGAATTGAAAGCAATGAACACCTGGATTGGTATGTACCTTTCCGAGGAATCATACGGCATGGTTCTATCACGTTGGTTTAGAACATGAGATTACCAAAGACGATGACAACAGCTGGTTTTCGTCTCCCCGGAAAACAGAGGGACCTTCAATATCACAACAGGTTCCTACCAAACGAAGTCACGACGACATGGACGGGAACAACGAAAGCAACTCGGCTAGCTCGGTTAAGAACAAGACCATGAAGTCATCGAACCAAGAGAAAAAGCGACTTCGTGAACAACGGAGGAAGATGGCCAAAAATATGGACAACGAAAGTTTTGACAATCGCTTCCCTATTTTACAAACCAAGGATAAAAATGCTAAAGCAAACGGTGATGAAGTCAAAGCGAAAGCTAGTGTTATCAGAGATTCTGCTGAAGACGAACGTGATAAAGCACCTAAGAAGTCCGGAGCAGAATCGGTGAGTCAGGCATAAACGCTTAGACCATGATTGTTGGACATACATTTTAGAATACATGCCCACCCCTTTCGAATGTTCGCTACAGAGACATCACTTCTCTGATTGGAGTGGTGACGAATATCTCTGACCTGACTAGGACTGGTATAGGAGGTACGTTTTTACATGACATATATCAACAATATTGTGTATTTTTACTTCTTAGACTGGATGAAATGCATCCAAATTGTGGATCCAAGTATCCAGAATACGAACCCCTCAGGGATGAAAATTAATTGTTTTTGCAAGCGCTATCCCGAATGGCTACCCAACGCCAATTACGGCGATGTAGTGATACTACGTCATGTCAAGGTAAACATTCATCAGTGATGTATATAATCTGATTCTCTTTTACACGTTGTATAGATTGACAAGTTTCAGGACCGTCTGACGGGTACTGGTTACAACGGTAAGCTTCGTTGGGCAACTTGGTCCCCACCAGGACGGATACATCATGGCACATCTAATAGTGCTCCACGGGAGGAAGGTCTTGCGGAAGGTGGTTTCGGCGTCTCTTTCTCTCCTTTTTATCAACCCACTGGGGAAGAGATTTTGTATTGCGTCAAACTGTCTGACTGGTGGCGAGCGCTGCATCAATCACTCTCACCGTCTTCGAAGCAGACATCAAAACCCACTAAGCCTCTGCAAAGTTCAACGAGAGTGCACCGGCTAATCAGTGAGGCTGGTCCAGATGTCCCACCCCAGGGGTACTTTGATTGCACCGTTGAGGTAGGCATTTAATAGATCCAATCATCTGATATGTTAAAGCATTTATCTAGGTCCTCAAAGGTTACAGCACCGAATACGGTGTTTATTCCCTGTATGTCACGGATTATACCCACAATGCACAAACGGCTTGTGTGCAGACTAATTGGTGTCCCACCACACTTGCTGATCGTGTGTTACTATTGGAAATGTGGGATACTGCGTCGCAAATGGGGCCCTCGATGCGACCCGGAGAATATTATCTTATTAAAAACGCCAAAATGAAGGCTAATCATCAATCGGGCTTCCTAGAGGCTAAGCTACAGCAGAACAAGATAACTCGACTGAACCAAAAGGATGCGGACAAAAATCCACATCTAAAAGTTCTATTAGAGTATGTCCTATTACCTTGTCTTTATTGATTTTGACAAAATCATCTCTTACAGGAGGAAAAGGAGATGGGAGGAACAACAAATTAATACTGAAAATGAAATATGCCAACAACTTATGCGAGATGTTGAGGAAGGCAAGTTTTTCCACTGTACTGTGGAGGTGCGTCAAAAACATACTTTCGGGCTAGCGAGGTAATTATGTGTTTAGATTTTGCAAGCTATGAGACAAACAGATGCGTTGCCCTGCATTTATGTGACCGATTACACCGCCAACCAGTGTTTAGAGTCACTTCGTCCAAACAAACCTTGGGCACAAGGGCTGAATGGCTATATTGTCAAAATTTTCTTGTCAGAAGAACAGCAAAACGTGACCGAAGCTGCTGTAGCTGGATCATTTTACTGTATTCGGAAGCTCAGGCTGAAACACAGTCAAGTTGACGGACACGTTCGTGGTGTGTTAGGTGGAAATGAGAGATTGATCGTGAAGTTGAATCCCAACAAAACTGACAATGAACATCTGAATGGATTGCTTCGGCAAGTGACATCTTTAATCACCTTTTCTTTCTCTGATCTATCTCAGCCGCAAGGAATATTGGGAAAATAATGTTCGGAGTCGAAGGGAGCAACCAATCCCTCACGTTGTCAAACATTCACCAGTTCCAGTGCTCCCACTGCGAAGTGATACGAAAGAGGTGCAACCGGTTACTTGCATACGTATCAGGAATATTCCTTCTGCTGATATTGGGCCAATGCGATTGTGCGTTTATGCAAAGGCAGTTACATTCCATCCCCTGAATTTGGATGATGTTGTCTTTCAGTTTTGCTCTCGATGCCAGATAGAGTGCGTGGCACGTTCAATTTCTTTTCTCCATTGAACTTTAGTGCAGAATTCCGTTGAGACAGAGAGCTTGCCTCAAATGTCTTGACTTTGAATATGAACACGTGGAATGCAAGTATCAACTGTATATCTTCCTCGAGGACGAGGACAAAGAGCAAATTCTGGTTTCAGTCAACGATACGGTGCGCGATTTCTGTATTAATTTGTTCTCCATTACAATTTTGAGGTATCATCAGAGCCCAGCTTGGGACGGCTTAAAGCGTGTGCCACTCAGAGAAGATGCTTCGACAAGAGAACAATTTCAACATCGAGTACTACCCCTCTTAGGAAATCTTCCCTTGGTTCATGAGGCTTATAACGCCGGGAAAACATTGGCGAAGCAGACGTTTTTTTTCAGGTTTGAGTTGGACAGTTTCATTATGCCTGATGGAAGTAGAGGTTACGTTCTTCACAGATATGGCAGTTAATCCATCACTTTGCATCAATGAAAATATGGATGTTATAGGTGCTATTGGCATAGGTAAAGTCTTGGTAATGAAAATAACACAAGCAAAAAAAGATCGACACCAGCAGGATTTGAACCTGCGCCCTCAAAGAGGAACAGATATTTCATTCGAATCTGTCGCCGTAACCACTTGGCTATAGTGCCTTACATGAATTTGTATAAATAAGCAATGACGTTGTATATGACGTCAAATAGATCTATCGATGTTGTGCAATGAGATTTGACATAATTAACTTTTAAACGTTATTGTCCAGTGCATGGTTACGCCATGTCGTGCAACAGTTCTCACTACTTGTATGGTATTCCTGAATATACAATTAAACAAGGGTAGACCGAAGAGAGGGTAAAGAAAACTGACCGTTCTGAAGCTAAAACAAAAGCTAGATTAGAAAGTGTTAAAGGCGACGGCTGACTTACCCTTTGGAACTCATCATAAGCCGTGCTTCTAACATTTTCATGAGCGTTGCGAATGATTCCCATCATAAAATCTGCGGCTTGACGTTCGCTCAAGTGCAAAGCAAAGCGATCTTTTAATCGTCGGATGGTTGACTCCCCTTTAAATGAAGGAAGTCCGGTATCCAGCATGAGCTGGACAGTGTCGACGATTTGTTCCGCGTAAGGTCGAATGGCAAGGAAAGCTTTTACGGTTAGGTTTTGAAATAGTTGATAACCTTGAGAATACCGTCCACCCATTAAAACAACCATTTCGTGGTTGAGTTTGAAAGAATTTGGTTCAAATTTGACACCCTAAGAAAGATTTAAACAGAGTCTGTTGAACATGCGAAGACATACTCCAGGACGTGGATATTAAAGTAAAATCAGGTTAGAAGTCAGAAGAGCAACGTAGTGATCACTTATCTATGTCAAATAAGAAGCCAAAGTCTGGACAGAAACAAAATAAGATGATAAACAAGTAACGACGCCCAGAAAACTGACCAATATGGATAATGTGCCCTTCTCCATCGATCATGATATTGCCATTATGCCTGTCCTTAATTTGAAGGATATAACAAGCCACGGAGTAGGCGGCCATCGATTGTATGAAATTCAAGCGCGCCTTCTGGAAGCCTACGGAATCTTGTCCGCCGTATTTAGCTATGAAGAAATCCAGGAGGTCATTAACTTTCGCCCTGCCCATTTCATCTCGTGATGTAGCATTTGGCACCACATCAATTACTCCACACTTATATTTCATGCGTCATAAGTGGATTGTTGGAAAAAAAATGTGATAGCAACATACCCCTGGTCCAGTGGCAGTCACTCTGTATGGAAAAAGATACAGCATAAGGCCGACGCTGATGAAAATGTTTTTGAACATAGCAATAATTTGCAGTGCAAGAACGTCTTGGCGACAGTCGTCACCGACTTTGAAAATTGCCTGTTGCCAGACGTCATATTCAGAGCGTGTTTCAACGCCGCCACCTTCGCCATCCAGAAGGGAGTCAGGATCCGTGTTAACCTCGATTTTCTCTTTCCTGACTTTGAATGTTGCCATGAAAGGGGCCTACAAAGACTCTTAAACCAAACCTATGGAACGACCAGTTATTGAAAGGTACCTTTGCATGACTTTGCAAGGGTCGTCCAGATTTTTTGTCAATGTCAACGACTTTGCCATCTGGGTTGCTTGGCAGATAAACCCCAACATCAACATTGATTTTCGTCATTTCTTCATCAATTTTCGCCTTCAGGTGTGTAAGATTCCTCACATGCATACAACAAAATATGAGTACCTTCTTTTCCGGTTTAGTTTTCTTGATGTACGGCTTTAGTTTGCCGGAAATTGATGTGACTTCGTTGAAGAACGAGAATTCTCGATCATAGAAATCTCTGGCCTCCCCAGACAACGACCGGACAACGATTTCCGTCATAGAATCAAAAACTGGTTTCGTGGGATCTTCCTGCAGAAAAAATAAATCAACGAATTTCGCATTAAAGGGGGCCATACAATTTCAGCCGCGTCGTCCTTGTAACAGTTCGCCTTCATATTCCAGATTATCTGGTGACAAAACAATTGTGATATCTTCGCTGTTTCAAAAATGAAACGTGCGACGTAACCTTAAACGAATGGTTAAATGCAAAACCCTTATGAAAAGAGGTTTTTTTTATTTACCGAAATCGTCATAACGGAGTAATTGTACAACTTGTGGGACGAAGAAGAAAGTGAGTTCCACTGGGTGTTGAGCTAGCACTCGATGAGCATATTGTAGGACTAAGGGATCGTTGTTGAACCGTCGCTCAAAGTATGTGATCGCCACGATAGGGGGGACTGGTGCCCAAAGAATAAGATGCTAATAAAGGTCAACAGGTATCCAAGGAAGTCAATAAAATTTTAACCTTCAGATCTCTCTGTATGTGGGGATCCAATCGATCCCCGAGTAGGAATGAAAGAGCTTCAGGGACGTCAAGCGCATCGACAGTGTTGGACCGGACAAGTTTCTCAACTTCGTGAGCAATAATTAGATGCTTGAAACGCTCAGAAAGAAACACCGCAATGGCTGGGTCAAGATGCCAGACAGTGCGAACAACCCCAGCCCAAGACGCCTAGAAGCATTTCATTAAAACAGTCCTTATATCCCAAGGATAATACTTACATCCACTAGTGTTCGTTCCGTGCTGCCAATAAGATCTGGAGTTTTTTTGGCATCATTCGTCGGGTTTCCCCAGACGGACAAGTGGAAAACTTCATTCTCAACGAGCAAGCGAAGAGGCAAGTTGAGGTTTGCCATCCGTTCTGCATAAACTAAGAGTACAGCATCAACCACTGAATTAATGATACAAACACTGGAACCCTCACAAGCAGAAGTGTTTCGAGCTGGAGACAAACTTGAAATGGGAGGTGGTCCCCTGACAGAGTCAGACTGAAGAACCGAAAGGAACTCAGAAAGAACCTTGATATCCGCATCAATTTGTGCAACATTTGCTCCATACGACCATCTGGGAAATATGAATGAGCTTTGGTCAAAATGAGGCAAAGTGAGTGACCTACTGTGGTCGTACGGCGAACCAAGAGAAAGCCGTCGTATACAACGATTCTCGAAGAGCATTCTCGCAGTAGGCATCAAGATGAGAGCTTTTGAGAGATTCAAAACCAAAGAGAAGGAAAGAGAATCTGGCTTCTCGGGCCAGAGCGTGAGTGCTGACGTGAGTTTTCTTTTAAAAAAGTCCACATGCGCACAAGAAAGAAAAATACCTCAGCGTCCTAAACGCGCGGGAGGAACGCAAGACCAGATGCTGAATCAAAAACATGACACCAGGTCTGTGATACCTGGCAGCTTGCAAACGACTGAATAGCATTTGTATGACCAACGCATGAGGGGTTAAAAGTCTTCTTGCTTGAGCTAGTGCGCGGTCTACATTTTCCTTATTAGTGGGACTGTAACTAATAGGGTGGTAGAAGGGGTCCTCGTAACTGTTGAAGTTTAATCAGTGGTAAACTTGCTAAAATATGGGCCACGCGTACTTGAGTGATTTAGAAAATAAACCCATGTGATTCTTCACCGTGTCCGACCACGCAGATAAAATTTCACTCATCAAAGCGACTTCTGTATCCGACTTCTCAGCGATGACCCAACTCCACACGTCGATACCAGAGGCAATTGCTGATGGAGTAGCTACCCCGAATGGCAGAGATACCAAGTAATGAAGCAAATCATAGTCCGTCTGAAATCGAGTTAGTTTTGACGTCACATCTTCATGCATTTTATGGAGAATCCTTACATTTTCCATCGCAATTATAGTTGCTGCACAGCGGAATAATAGCCTTCTGAGATCGTGCACTGTCAGCTTGCTATTTTTCCTACGTATCTCTTCCAATGTATTTGATAATTTGTATTTCAGAGCATTAATCTCTGTGGGGGGTGCACTTTCTGGAGGAAGCGTCGCTAATTTGTCGACACCTGGTAGAGTTGGTTAAAGATTATGAAGGAGCCAAGAAAATTTCCAGGGCATACTTTCTCTGTTGGCAAGGCGTATGCCAGCTGCTTCTCCAGCAAAATAGCCCTTGATAGCAATTTGACTCGACAAAGTTTTCGCTGCATCAATGTCCCAGCGGGATAAAGATGCTAATGACGCTAATGACACATCACAAAGTGTTCTTCCGAAAAGATAAGGTTACCACGTACAGAGCTGCCTGTGTACAGGTCCTATCGCCTTTCCAAACTGCTCGGCAATCGACGCGCCTAGTTCAGCAGAATTGATCACAGACAGCGATTGGTTGACAGCAAGATATTTCTAGGAATGTGTTAAATTCCATGATAGCGAACCACTCATTTAATGTACCTGTAAAGTCGACTGCAATTCCATAGGTGCACGGCCCAATGCAAGTTCAAACCAAACATTGGCATTGCGTTTCAGTTGACCCAGTATATCATTTCGTACTTGATAGTTGTCCGTGACCTCCAAGATGATACCAGTCCTATCCGAATGGAATTCGTAGATGGGATTGCACTATAAATATTAGAGGGATACGCTTCACATACGTCCAAAGGGACTTACCTCATCGACATACTCGTTCTCAGAAGCACGTTGAAGAAGTGTGAGGACCTCTAAGATGGCAAAAACAAGCACAGGATCACACATCAACGAAGGAAACGATGTGATGAGGCGATTGAGATATCTGGACGCTATATCCCTCGCTTTTGCGATGCGGTGGGTACTGAGTACTACGAGAGCATGCAGTTCGAAGGAAAGATGCTTGGGTAAAGCTTGCTGAGATGCCTTAACGTTCAAATCGTTGATCGAATCGCGTATGACCTAACAAAATATGAGGATGAGAACCTAACGAATAGATAACACATTAACTTTTTCTGCGACGGACTCCATACATGAACTGAGCCCAGGATGTTCATTTAAGCTGTTGTTCATGAAGTAGGAAACCAGAGGAGAAGGAAATCCAGCAGCAGAGCGCATGCCTTCAACGTCGTGAAGCATCAAGATGAAAATTACTTGGCCAGACGAAAGATACCGAATGTCACTTGCCCGGTACGATATGTATCTCGTCAACAAGCTCCGGTGCTTTGCAATAACCTATAGAATTTAAAGGGAATTTTGTCAGGAAGACCAGCTTAAGTGAAAATTTGTCGCTTACTGTGTTGGCATATTCCTGGCGTATAACTGAATTGTATTCAATGACACTTGCCACTGCATCATGGGATCCCTCATCAACCATCGACGGAGTCTTTGCAGCAACGCGGGCAAGGGCTGGCTTCACCCAATCCAATGCCGTTGCCTCGCTGGACTCTCTTGTCGTGAAGCCGAACAAAATACACAAGAACCACATATTTCTGAACAAAGACACAATATCAGAGGATGCATTCTTGTCTGGATTGAAATCGGAGTGTCCAAGCAAAGCGTCGATCGGAAGTAACAGAGAAGCAAGTTGTTCTATCATATCATCAATCTATTCAAACTAAGTCAGTGACCAACCGCTCCAAAAGAAGCACATACCTTGATATGATGATTGGCAATTTTGAGGTTTTGAATCGCAACACCCTTGTCGGCGAATAAGGACAGCAATTCAACAAGATATGTTTCATAAAGCTCGGGTCGCTTATTTAACTCTTGCGCCAGACGAGTCTGGGCTGCCAATACCTTAGAGAATAGACAAAATGTAAATTAACTAAACGCTACTACTTGAAGGTTACGCACCATGTTGTTGGAGAACCGCGGATCGTCAGGATTCGCCGACCTGTTGATAGCGGAGAAGGCTTTGATGATGTCGCAAAAGGGACTTCGAGGAGCTGTCAAGGCAAGATCAACCAAATTGTAGGCGATAGCAGCCTCTACAGTTGGTTCCGCGGAAGGGAGACGTTGAAGCAGCATCGAAGTAGTGAGGCGAGTAACCTGCAGAATGTTCATTAAGGAGGACATTGCTTGGAACGGCACAAAGCCAACCAACCTCTTCCATCTTGAACTCCAAAGCAAGACGAGTGACGGCCGATATCGTGCTGATACCCACCATTCTTCTTTCATCTTCAGACAGTCCCATTAAACCGGTTTCTAGAATGTTATGCGGGGGCCGGTTGTGTGGGGGCCGGTTATGTGAGCTGTATGGGTGCGAATGTACGCTGCCTGAATCGTGAAGATCCTTGCTAGTCGAAGCAATGTAATTCAACAGGGAATACATGTTGGACATAACAAGGTCATCCCCAGGCGCAAGCTTTACAACAATTCAATCGTGGCCAAGAAACATTCATTGCGGGCTTACTCGGATGCAAAGCGCGAGACATTTAGCCGCCGCTGCCAAAGGAGGAGGCGCGCGACTTTCCGAAGGGAATCCATACTCGAACAGGGGCATTGGAGATGTGATGAACCGTCGTAAATGGCCAATCAAATTGGCAGCGATTTCAGGGAAACTGGAGATGGAGTTAGCCGTGATAAAACCTGACGAACACCATCGCGCACCTGCGTACGAGGATTGTAACAGACTTTAAGGTTGCTTCCTGAACTAGGTTATCGGAAATGGGAGAATTCATGCTGAGAAGGAGCAAGATGTGATTGTAAAGCGACTCGTCAACTTCCCGTTGAGCCAGGCAGCAAATTGATGCAAGTTTCTAAGAAGTCGATAAATGGGAGCCCTGAAAGCATGGGAAACAAATTACTTACAAGACTTTCTGACATCGTTTCCCAAGCATAGGTATCAATGACCGGCTCAACCTCCATTTCTTCTATCTGGGTCAAAAGGTCCGTAAAACACTGCATCGCGTACTTGATAGTAAGTTTCAACAAATCTTTGATGTCCTGGTCTTCAATTTCAAGCTCCCGTGCCGCACTACGAGTTAAGGAGAGCCAAGCTTTGTTCGCCGCCGCAGCTTCCACAACGGGATTCCTTGTTGACATGGGGGGTGCTAAAGCTTGAGCAAGTACAGTCCACTTCGTCTCCAACACACAGCAAACCACAAAATATCCACTCAACGGACGACCTTGTGCAACATAACGAGAGACTAATGTTTGCACATGGCGAAACGTATTTGCATCCGCGTTTTCCTTCTGAAGAATATCAACCGCGAGATGATTCAAACGGTCTATAATGGAAGGCGAACATAACTTCCTCAAGTACAAAGTGAGAGTTTGCCACTGAGAAAGGCTCCAACTAAAGGAAGTAGAGCTTATTGCGCGATAGAACCCGTGGAGAGACGGCATGATTTGCGTCAAGACGTCCAAAGCTAATAAAGAATGAGTATTTCCGGGCAATCCTACACCGACATACTTACATGTGCTGCTGTGAGTCCTCTCGACCATTTCAGAAATAAAGGAAAATATAGCAGCAGTAGCTTGTTCGCCATAGGTTGAATTTTCATTCGAGACTCTTAGGAGAGCAGATATAGTAGAGAAAACAAGCTGATCTGGAAGTGCCCAATCTAACAAGGAGGTAGAATTTAGCGATGTCGCAGTATAGGTGAGGACGAGTAGCACCTTGCCATGAAAGAGACTTGTCGAAATCAGTGTACGGTATATTTCGTAGTATGTCAATGAGAACAGGCACAATGGTGTCGATAGAATTCCTTATGTGTGAGTCGGAGAAGTTGACAACTAGCTCTCCAAAGGCAATGTTACAATGCACGCGACTCGCCGACTGCAAACTTGTACGCATCAAACAAAAAAATACCGGTGAAGTCATGCTTACCATGTAGACATACTCTCGCTCCTTTGCACACACTTCTTCTTTGGAACCCCCTTCCTTTGAAATGTGATCCAGACCAGGGTAGGTGGAAACCAGGTTTGAAACGAGTGGTTCGGAGAAATAACCATCATCATTGGATGCAATGTCAGCTAAAATGCGCTGACGTATATTTAATTCAAGACTGCGGAAACGGAATCAGCGAAAAACATTTTCATAACGAGCTAGACGTACTGATCCATAACCAAGGTAGACGAACAAGTGACGAAATGGATATTAGTACGATCTAACTTCCCACGGTTTCTGGCGCTTAGCCTTATTCCTAGCGCTTTTCGGTATTTATAACGACATATATAGTCAAAGCACAATTGGACATGGCGCGGACTTTGCGTTGGTAGATTTGTCTTTGCCTGGCTATTACGCTAACATTCTTTTCTCAGCATCGGGTTCGAGAGCCAACTCGACAGAGGCACGGCATAGGCGCAATCATGGACGCACTCAAGTGCAATGGGATGAAGATGATATCGAAGATGAAATGGATGTAGATGGTGAAAGCGATGATGGTGATGATGACGAATATGAAGAGACTGAGAGGTCTCTCTAAATTGTAATCCCAATCTTCCTCATCTGACGGCCCTGGCATAGGATTCCACAGACAACAGGTAAAGTTCGGAGTCGCGCTTTTCAAAAGAAACCAATCCCCCAACCAAAACAAGACAAGAAGAAATCAGGTGAAAGGCCGGACCCATTCAAGTCCAGAAAGGTGTTGATTTTCCAAGACTCGAGAAAAGATGCCAAAGAGATTGTCAAAGTCGGCGTCTTGGCGGTGTACGTGCTAATTCCCGATTCCATCAGAGAACAGACAACAATTTTCTCATTTAGTGACGAGATTTATGCGAAGATGAACGAGCTTCAAGAACAGGAAGTCACATTTCAGAAATACTTTGAAGACCTTCATCTGCCTTTTCTTAGGCAGAAAGTGCGTCCGAGACTCCAGTGTCAGGTATCATAATGGATAATTGGATGTGCTAACCAGGAAGGAATCGAACGACTTGAAGCTTGTCTCGTGCCTATGATAGACGACCTCGGCCCCCGCAGAGCTCAAGAATTAAACGATGCCAGCAGATTCCGTGAGTGGACTTACAGATTTATTCAAAAACTCCAACCCACTGAGATAAATTCGCGCATATATTTAGTCAAAGCACACCCAGCGCAGCGCCAGGAGGTTTTTCGAAACTTCTCAAAATCAATAAGGGGACAATTAGAAGTAGCTAAACAGCTGTCGAAAGTGCGTAGGCTGAGGTTATCTGGTACTACGAGAACAATTAATTTAAAAAATCTCAAAATACAGGAGGCAGAGGAGGCAGAGGCCTTGATCCAAAGCGTAAAGAACCTATCGAGCATATAATTCAGGGACTCGGAAAATCGCTAAATTTTACTTGTGCGCTTTCCAGTCATATTTTCTGTTGGAAGTCATTTATATTAGCATCCATTCACACTTCTTCTGAGGACAAACCGCACTTCAATTCGTTTTTCTTTATGACATCAGAGGACAGTTTTGTACGAACGTGGTTCCATATCATAGATTCAGACAGAACTCGGTCAAGGTAATAATGCATTGCCGTTTAATCACCCAACCCAAGATTTTCTGATATTCCAGGCATTGAGTGTCGTCTCCAGGCAAAAGTAGGTAGATTTCCAAATCCAAGTTTTAGATTTTATTTTGCGAAACCTCCAGAAAGTTTAGAGTGCTGATAGCTGGCCTTCCAATTCAACAATTTGGTCGTGGCCTGGATATGGCGGGATATTAAGCTTAAATTTTTCGTCGAGAGATCTACAGGTAAGATACAAGATATGAACAGTGGGGAAGCAAGAAATTAAGGCAAATGCTTACTTGGGAACGAATCTGCCTCCCAGGAAATGTCTCCCAGTGAACGCTCTCACACCCTCCTTTGGCGCCGTCAGGCTGATCAAAACGTCAGGCTTCAAACCAACTCCAAGGGAATTGCCCTTTTCGACATCCCAACCAGAGGGAATGTCAACAGAAACAATGGGCAGCCGAGAGTCATTTAGGAAGGGAAGAACTGCATCAAACGGAGCACGGATTGGGGGTTGGAAGGAAAACCCGAAGACGGCATCGAGAACTACATCAGATGTGTTCAAAGCTTTTTTGAGAGGTTCTACGTCGTTTGATGGAGGGATAATAAGTATCTCCATGTTTTCACATTGCTTTTGTAGACGCTAAAATGTGAGTTGAGGGTCAAGTAGTCACCGTACAACTTGATGCATAAACCGACCTTGTAGATGTCTTTGGACCCGGGCTGGAAATGCAACCTCACATTTTGTCTGTTAAATCCGAGAACAAACTCACCTTGGGCATGTAGACAGTTGGCCTATATCCAAACATACCTGATAGATATTGAGAAATGACTTCACAACACTCGAGCTCTGACGCACCGAGATGACGAGCGGCAACAAGTCCATCGCCACCTTCAACAAATACTATTAGCTATCTCCCAAAATCACGTATTTAGTAGTTCTAACCTTGATTCCCTGGTCCACAGCAAACAAGGACTCGTGGATACGCGTCCTTGCGATAAACTGTAGCAAGCGCCTGTGCGCACGCTAGCCCAGCCAATTCCATCAACTGCGGAGCGACTCCTAAGTTGAATCCCAGCCTCGGTACTAGTTCTCTGCAAGAATTACCTGGTCAATGCTGAACGCTCCAGAAGCGTTCATGAGCTCTTCATCTATCTAACGCAAGATTCAAACGCGTTTTGAAGCATGCAAAAACGAAGCTCACTTGTTGAGCAAGTTTTGCAGTTAGATAACGCATCATGGTGCGGGTGAATGAGGATTAGCTGGCGATTCGCCAACGGATTTGGATTAACACCACAAATAGAGTACAAGTAGGAGCTAAGGCGAACATCACAAGAATAGTAAGCTAGTTTACAGTAGAATATACTGGTAGACGTTAAACTTGATACAAGCGAAAGTACAGAATGAAATACAATAAGTGTACATCCCTGACAAGAGTAACAAAACCCATAAATAATGGGAGAGAAATACAACAAAAAGGTCGTCAAGGTGACGTCATACAGAGAACGGAAGAACAACAATAAAATAAAGATGGAAACTACAGCTTCACGCAAACCCGCCGATGTTCTTCCCAGTCCTTCCTTTGATGGTCAGGACAGCAGTACTTCACAAGCTTGCACTTGCTACAGAAGTGTCCGTTTATTTTGATGGTTTCCAGAATCAGAGAATCGTGTAGACCCCCTTCTGATCCTTCAGAACTACCACTTGTGCTCATTCGACGGGATGGAGGGTCTCCAAAGGACACATCACAGTCAATCCAGTTGCACATATCCTTCGCTTTGACTCGTCTCCTGCCCTTTTTGGTCTTGATCTGAAGCAATGATGCAGTTTCGAGACCTGTGCGTGGAAAGCGAATGATCTCGCAGTCATCCGTGCAACAAGGATTAGGACAGCCTGTCGGGTAATCGTAGAACAGTTCTTCATCTGGAACGTAAGATGGGTCCGTGAAAAATATTTGAGAATACGATGTTGTTTGGTGAGAAAAGAGGACCACGAAACGCGGGCGCTTCTCGTAAAGAATGGCACGGAGCGTAAGATCGAGTTGGGGGAAGCAAGGACTGCGATTCTGACGAAGGAGGGTATGGCTTAGGCGTGTATCTGTTATCAGAGAACAGGTTATGTCAGACTGGATGCGGTTATATAAAGGTGGAGAAGCGAACATACGTTCTTGCTGTATCCGAGCTTCCATGCTGGGTTTACAGCTTTTGCCGAAACAATAACGAGATACAAGTTTGAAATATTCTGTCACGTCATTCATTTCCTGCTTTTTGAGATCAGCAACAATAATGTAGATCTCGTCGCATCCGGTGTCATGCATTCCGCGAAGGAGCATAAGTTCAGGAAGCTGTGAGCAAAGAAAAGTCCATCAGATTTTTTCCGTTAACGGGATACAAGGTGAGAAACCGCACTATCGTGAATACCACCCTCATCATAGAGAGTTTCCTGTCCTGCATGGAGTGGTGGTGATACACATGCGTCGTCCATGTCCGATCGAGGGGAATAAGCCGTCCAGTATCAACCGTCCGGACAAAGATATTCTCGGGAAGGAACTCCCCTTTGTTCCACGCTATGATTTGATTCGTCGCATGAGAGTGCTTGCGCTCTCGTACATCCCTGAACCACTCATAATAAGCGTCTTGTCCCGCATTCCGGTATTCCAGCCATTTGTCGATGAGCATATCGGTTGAGTCGTGATCTAAAGTGGTCTCGACGAGTTCTGACATGGAAAGGCTGGGCGGTGAGAAAATAGAGTAGTGTCGAGGTTTTGGAGGCATATTTTTTAAAGAATAAATTTGCAAGGGGATACAAAGATGGAGGAGAAGTCGTGGTCAAGGCAGTGCGTGAAGTCACTCTTGTGCTAATCAGAGTCTATAGATAGGGACAACACCGGCCCTGAATCTCCGATCATTTGTTCCCTTAAGCTTTTTGTTAGGCAACGGAGGTCTATGCACGTAAGGATAATAATAATAATACATTTCCACACCCTGCTGTCGCCACGACGAGTATTAACCAGACAGGCGCAAGTCAGTTTTATTTACGAGTTGCGAATTCAGGCCCGGGTTGGACGCCCAAATCCTGTCATGAGTCGTGTCAATGACTCGGGAACTTCGAAGAAGAAATGAGAAATACTAATACTGCGCGAAACAGAACATGGAAATTTACATACCGACACTGAAATAACGCAGTTGTCCTTAAATAATTTCAGAAAGATTATCGCATTACATTCGATGTTCAGTCAACGATTCATGCTTTGAATATTCACTGCAAGTTGTGGGTAATAGCAATAGGTAACTCAGCTCTTTCTGTAAAGTGCACCTGTGACTCAGAGACTAATTAGAGATAGCTGCCATGGTCGGTTTATCAGAGAAGGTCGCTGATCGGAAAGATTGCCTTTCTCTGCCAAAAATGTCGAGATATGGCAATTTACTCAATGGATATAATTCCCTGATATATTACCTAGGAAGGGTTGGTGTCATGCCCTTAAGCAGACTTCACAGATTTCCTTCGATCGTTGGATCCATTTATGACCACTCATGTGGTAGAATGCTTGATATGACAAAAATGAACCGGAAATGTCGAAATGTTTTATTTTTTGAGCTCGAATTAACCATAAGTTTAAACCTGCATGTAACAAAATCGGGGTTTTGTAGTTGTGCAGTGATGGATTCAATGGTTCTTTATATCTTCAGAGCAAATTTGAGACATAATACCATTGTATGGTTGAAGTGGTAGGGTGGACGTTCAGGAATGCGCCAATTCTATGTCCCATCATCCTTGAAAGATTATATAATAATACATTCTATACCCTGCTGTCACACTACTAGTATTGTCCAAATAGTCAGATGGACACAAAGGATCGAGTCAACTACTTACGAGCTCCGAAGTTGAGCGCCGGGCATGATCTGCTGGAGATTCTGATGGTGCTTTAGAATCCCCTGGCTTCAGATGAAGATATTCCGATAAAAATACTCGAAGCAGAATATTCCATCTCCGCATCGTTGGGGCATCTAAAGCTGAAGCATCATCCTGAAATAATGGGCTTGAGAAAGGTAGTCTCCTCGTTTGGTTGTATTCATACCTTGAGTGTGTGCCATACCGAGGGGAATGGGTCAGATATAATGTGCAGGACGGAGATCCCCCTTTTCAGGAATGGAACATGATCATCTCCGATATGTCCCATGTTTCTATAATAGGCTTCTCGAGGGACGAACCAGCTTTGCCAACGGCCAGGCGCCATGCTAGTCTTATCACCGTAAGCGAATGCATTACTTTCACCGAGTCTACGCTCAGCATTTGACAGTGCATCAAAAAGCCATGCCGTATCAAGGAAGTACGAGCGGATGGATGGTGATGGAGCACCTAGCAGATCGAGAAGAATTAAGTGTTCAATAGAGTCGAGTTGGGTCTCTGGCACATCTGTGAAGCGACGGTTTGTTGTAGGCCAAATGTAGGTTGAGCCCCATTTTTCAGCGAGGTGTCTAGACTAAGTTCAGTCACGAATATACTCATTCAGTGATGCAAGTGATAACCTTGCGCCGTAAACCGAGTCCGTGTCCGTCCAGAATTGAAATGCTTCTTCCCCGTCAAAGAATACAAGTTGTAAGGTGACATCTGCAACATCTTCGTCATCTTCTTCTCCCTTCTCTAGCTGTTGTTTCCTCTTATCCAGTAAGGGATTTAATGTTTCGGCCAGGTCAAGCATCATTGCACACGACATTGCTGAATCGGTGGCGCCAACAAACTGAAAAGAAAGAAAGAAAGATTACAGCAAGTACACTAAAACAACAATTTTTAGGAAACCGACCTGATTTTGTGGATATGATTCAAAAAATTTACTGTCGAAATGTGCAGAGAGGACAAGACGACGTGACGCCGACTGGTCCTTTGTGGCAATGATGTTTGCCATGCGCTTTGCACCGTAAGGCGTGTCAGCGGTGAATTCGTCCAGCTCGACGTGCCAATCAAGGGCCTTTAGAGTTGAAACAATGTAATTTCGAACCAGCGTATTATTTTCAGTATCCGCTATAAGATACAAATCAATAACTCAAAGGTGTATAGGAATTGAACCATCGTACGTGATCTAGGTATCAGTATTTTGGAGAGATGCGAGGTGGGATTAGAAGTGTCTAAATTCTTGAGAGGGTCCAGTGCTGAAATTAGTGAGGAAATATCCTCTGAAGATAATGAAGGCAATTCTCGTCGTTGTAGTGTTGCGGACTGCGATGTGTGTTTTAGAAGTACAGCAAGGAAAATAAAGAGCTGCCCTAGAGCGAGTGTCAGCATTTCTTCTAAACTGCCTGGAACTGAGGGCGGCTTAGGATAGCGACGAAAGGACAAAGCAGTGCCAGGTGCAGTGCATCAGCGCCGCGAGTCTTTGCTGCACTGATCCGGTCCGCGCACAGGCTCGGTTTCTCTCCACCATGGCTATTTTCGGCCTTTGGGTAGGTGGTTCTCCGATTTTTGAACTAACTTATAATATATTTCACAAGGTCATCAATAAGGCAGGCGGACTTGTCTATCAGCGCAATTTCGCAGGTTGTTATCTTCGGGAGATGTATGACAGTGTCTAACTGCATTCGAAGTCAGATGGTCTCACTCCTCTCACATCCAACGAGTACCTGATATTAGCTGGTACACTGCATGGTATCCATGCTATCACGACCCGATTGTCACCCTCTGGACCTAGTTCTGGTGTGCAAGTTATTGAAGGGGAGACATTCAAGATGAACGTTTTGTTGACAGTCACTGGTGCGAATTATCTGTAACTCACTCGAATTCGTTCGCCGCATAACAGTGTCTGCCAGGTACCAAGTTCGTTCTGCTCACTTCATTAGCGGATGGGACGGCGGATACAATCTTGCAGAAAGTGTACGATATATATTCGGATGCGGTAATGAAGAACCCGTTCCACACACCTGAGATGCCGATAAGGAATGAGGCCTTTGACACAAGAATTGTTGCTCTTATCGGAACAGGACAGAGTTGACTTTAGGAGATGAGTGATTAGTCGGTACGATTTCACATTCATTGACAAACTACGTTGTGCTCACCGATACAACGACTGGAAACGCCAGGTATATCACATTTGGAGATGACCCTTTGTGTCCTTCAAGACAACTATATTATGCAAACATTCTGTCGAACCGAATTCTCATGTATCCGTCCATTCATATTGCAACTCCAGGATCTATATATAAACACGACCACGTGACCTTATAAAACGCGTCAATTTCCAACCGCATACTCATCTTCATCCAAATTGTATGCGCATCAGATATATAGAAACTAGTTCATCACCACAATGCAAGCTCAGCAGACGAGGAACACGACTCAGGCAATCAATTATACACAAAGTCTCGCAGCTGTGCAGACCTTGCTTCGAGCGGGCCTTGGGGCAATCGCCTATTTGAGGTTCGTTCAACTGATTGATTTTCTGGAATAAGTGCTCGATAAATGAATATGACAGGAATTTACTTCCGGAAGATAACTTCGCTCCAAGTATATTAGTTTTTTCCCCATCTTAGTTTCATCATCTTATTGTTACAGGTCATTTTACCACAACTGACAATGGGATTCCGTCCAGCAACTCTCTCGTGCTTGAGAGTTCTCAAGAAAGTAATTCCAATAGAAGGAATGGTAGCGGTTTTAGCATTATGGTATGTTCTATCAAAATTCCGTGCTTTTCCATTCGTCATCTTAGTTTTGTAGACTTTGAACCGAGGTTACACGGACGAGGCGGACAGACTTTTAAATTACTTGGTATATGCGCTTGATCTTACCTTTATTCAGCATTTCTTACCACCGTCAAAGGAGTACGGCATTTTCGAGGCGTTGGAGAAACGCTACTTGCGAAGCTTCATCTTTGCTATATATCTAGTGGGTAGTGCTCTTATCCTCTTTTCGCATCTCATTCCGGTTTAGGATAACAAAGACCCAAACAAGTAAGTTATGTTCACGAACTTTTTTAACTCTTATTTCCATCTGTTATCAAGCATTATCGAGGCATACACTTTCAACTTTAAGGTTAGTTTTTTCGATGCTCTGCAGAATTTTTTACGATTTTAGCTAGTACTACACAATACCTGGCAGTAACATGATCATTCCTATCATGAGTCTGGGCGAAAACCTTGAGAATATGTCTCTTAATCGGAAGAACAAAGAGCAAGAGGACCCTGTTGCTCGAGCTATTAGAAACGGCAAAGCTCCAACCCTGAAGGAGGTCAAAATGAGCGTCAAAGTACTCCGTTGTCTTGGAACTATTGCCCAAATGGTTTCTGATTCACTATCTTCTCTGATTCATTATCTTAGAGTCTTCTCAGAACACTGATCAATGCTATGCATAACATGGATTTCCTACCGAGTCCGCATTGTTTCCATTATGAAATTTACTTTCCTTATCTCTTCATAGGGCGGCGATTTGCTACTTTCAAGATCTTTTACACTGACGAAACGCCTTCGGACTACGAGCCTCCACATTTCCAAGCAGGCGACATGGAGAAGGACAAGTGGTACTTTATGACGCACGCCTTTGACGAGGTTCCAGATAGATGCAGCATCGGCAAATTAGACACCGGGCACCATTCGTATGTTTAACTCCTGCTTTAGAAAATCCCTGGTTTATTGTGCCACCAGTGTGAAACTCTCTGTTACGTCTATCACTTCTTTCTTACCATCCGTCACCAAATATGACAACGACACGTTTGGAGGAACTGTTACCCACAACGGACGCATGACACTCACTCCAATGCAGGAAGTAAACGTTTCTAAAGTGGAAGCAGAGAAACAACTAGAAGATGCGGACAAGAGGAACTTGGTTTGGTCCGCAGACGATGACGCTGAACTCGGAGATGCAGATGCTATAGGGGATGATGATCCTGACTACGATTCCCAGGTGGACAGTACACACAAGGGATGCAATTCAATTCCTGCTCCACTAGGAATCAGAGAGCAGGGAGGAGTCATAACTGCGCTGCCGAACGAAGGTAGCGTTGAGGAAGCACAGTATGGCGGAGTACATGAACGAGCGCCGACTAAGCTGCAGGAAATGGTGCGTTTACAAAATTGTAAAGGACGCGGGCTTAACGTCTTGTCTATGAAAGGCTGCAGAACGCGTTCAAGTGGCCGCTAGTTTGGAAGAAACACAACCCTTGTTCTTCACTCCGAACAACAAAGGTGAATTTGGAGTAATCCCAATCTAACTGCAGCCTGAATCGACTGTGCTGCAGCTGGTCACCCTGCGACATCGTCGCCTCCGAACAAATCGCCATTGAGTCCCCCATTATCCGACTCGATCTCAATTCCTTTGGACTGGCCGCCGAGCTTTAACCCACAAGCGTTCAACACGCCTATTAGTTCATCTGACAACCGTGATGTAAACATGTTGGGTGAGTTTTTCGATATGTTCCGGACTTTTTCAGTTTGATGGTCCTCAAGATTTAGAGACTCAAATACCTGAAGAAACAATCGACACAGTGGAGTCAATCGATTCGTTTGGGCCACATGTACCAGAAGACAACATCGTGGCTTCTTCCCCAACAGTTGTTCAGACTGACGACGGCAATGGACTTCAGTGCGAATGTGAAGTCGATGTAAGTGTGCATTATTTCGAGAAAGCGCAACTTTCACTCGATCATAGATAGAAGACGAAATGTTTTTCTGCGAAGGAGGCTGCAAAAAGTGGTTCCACGTTTGGTACGAAGTTTCAGAAGTTCTGCACTGATTTGAAGCTGAGAAAAATTCCCTTGCCCAGGTGCATGGGGTTCGTATACTATCCCTGTATCCGGGTCTGATTCTAATCCCTGGCAGATACCATTCTACCTCGGACCCTCGCACTCCAGCTCAATTTATTTGCTTCGACTGCCGGGCACGAGCTGATTTCTCCTGGGACTTCATCAACATCGACTTATACCCTCGGATGCTGATAAAATTCAAAGACTTGACTCTTTTTAGGTCAACCTTTTGCATTCGGACTTAGAGAATAACTTACAATATTGTAGACGAGCGATCAAGACTGCAGAACAGATGAGAAAATTCACGCCGGCGGAATTCTATAAGACATTTGGTGAGAACGCATTATACCACAAGTGATACGAGCTGATGACGTTCATTAGGTTGTCATGCAATTTTGGGCGCGCAACAGATAAAGCGGTTAGAGGAAGAAAGTGAGCAATTTTATTTTAAAATTTCCTTTTACTCGGACAATTTAAGTTGCCTAGAATTTATCTTGAAGGAGACGACGACGTTAGACGATATAGGTAATTCAAAGTTGAACAAGAACAAAGGCAAGGCGAGCAAAGCAGGCAGACCACGAAGAAATTTGCAGAAATCCCGATATGTCTTCAACTTCTCAGTTCAGTCCAAACCGCAGTATATGGACTACTTCAAACCGGATGATAGGGTTGTAGAAAATAGACTTCTAGGTATTTCAGATATGGTCTATATTTTCGTCTCAATTCTGTATGCCATCTGACATGTTACGCAGCTGAAATCCAAGTATTCAAAACAAAATACGCACACCACCACCAACATAGAGACGCAAACTCAGGAAGAAACGCAGCCTAGTGGACCCAGCGGCGACGGCGGACCTAAACGACTCATTCTCGAACATGTTGACAGACCTTCGAAAAGAATGAAGATATCAATCGCAGCCGCAGTAGATTTGGCGGAATAGGCGTGCTTGAAACGTGGATTTGATCATTTGTACTAGTAGTTTAATTCTTTGTGCTGTATCTGCGTATTCCAAGAATAGACAAACCACTCTTGACTTGAGATTTATGTGACCTATGAAAGAATCAACACTTCTCGCCATAGTAGTTCGGGTCTTAATTGCCGTGTCTACAAGAACATATTTTCAGCCGGACGAATACTTTCAATCTCTTGAACCAGCACATCACCTCGTTTTCGGCTATGGCCATTTGACTTGGGAATGGATGGCGTCGCCACCCATTAGAAGCATATTCTACCCTCTAGTCAACATTCCGGTGTACTGGATTTTAAAATTTACTGGAATTTCAGCATCTGACAAGTTGGGTGATTGCCTTTTGGTGGGTGCTTGTGATGTGGTATGTTGCGTTGCTGATTTATGAACGCGTAGATTTTGTGTCCCAAGATAGTCCATGGACTACTTGCGGCTTGTACAGATATTTATTTGGCGGAGATGACTAGACGAGCAATAGGACCGATTTACAGATCGAGTGCTGTAAGTCCTTCATTTACCTTGGTTTCGCCTTGATGAAATGCCCCATAGCTTCTATTCTCATTGACTTCCTTCTTCCATGCTCTATCGCTTTCACGTTCACTTTCCAATTCCCTTGAGACGTCTCTCACTACAATCGCTTTCGCATACTATCCGTGGGATGCAAGTTCTAATCTCAGTATCCAACTAATTCACAATAGGCATGAATTCTCTCATCCATGTTTCCTGTAATGCCTAATGACCAGTTTTAGACCAAGACTGCGAATATGTATCTTATTCAGTGCGCTGGGTTGCTTAGTTCGACCTACCAATGCTGTTATTTGGACTTTCCTTTACGCAAATCTCCTGTGGGCTGTGCGACATCAATATACAATTGCCCTGAAAATTCTACAAGATTTGTTGGTCACTGCGTGCGTCATTGCTTTAATTCTATGCTTTCTCTTCTTATATCGTCGACTAGCTCGTCCGCGGTTGCTTTTCTCTTTCTCCTTGATTCAGTGTATTATAACAAACCAACATTTACGCCGGTCAACTTCTTACGAACGAACCTCTCTTCGGTGTCACTTTTCTACGGCGCAAATCCTTGGCATTACTATATCACTCAAGCCATACCTATTCTTTGTACGACAGGTCTACCTTTTGTGCTCCACGGGATTTGGACTACTTTGACTGCTCCACGCCACAATACACCCTCGCGTACGATGCTGGCAACCATTCTTTGGTCGATAGCAATATACTCCCTCGGTGGACACAAGGAGTGGCGCTTTCTTCATCCCATCCTCCCTCTATTCCATGTATTTGCTGCTCAATCTCTGATTAACATTTGTTCCAGCAATTATAGAGGAAGAAAAGTTGGAGAAAAGTCTACGTATAGCAGAGCTTCCGACCTTCGAATTTCAAAGAGACGGGCTACTCTCGCTCGATTCGATCTTCCAGATATTCCTGCGGTGTATCTGTGTCTTATATTTTTGACTCTGCCCGCATCATTATATGTCGTCCTCTTCTACTGTGATGCACCCGTCAGCGTCCTTTCCTACTTCAGGGCTTTACCTTCTAAAGAGCTGGCGAACAGCACCGTTGGCTTTTTAATGCCTTGCCATTCAACACCAGGTTTTGCATACCTGCACAGAAAAGAGCTTACCGATGGTGGTTCCTGGGCGCTTGGTTGCGAACCACCCCTTCAGTCAGTCATCGTAATCTTTTATTTCTTCAAAAATTGCTAATTTGGCGCCAGACATCAAGTCCTTTCGGAATATAAAGATCAAACCACCATCTTTTTCGACTCTCCAAAGATGTATTTGGAAACCTACTTTCCTAAATCTGTAGATTCATCTTTTCCACCCTCCCCATCACCCACGTCTATTCCGGGCATGCCTGCGCCTGAGCCGACAATGTCCGTATCTGGACAACTGAAATATCCTTGGAGGCACGAATGGTCACGGCATCTTGTGTTCTTTGGTCATCTGCTTCAGCAAGATGGTGTCAAGGATCTCTTACAAGAAAAGGGATATCGAGAAGTCTGGAGAGCAGGTCGCGAGTGGGAAGGTGAAGGGACAAGGAAGGGTGGTGTTAAAGTCTGGAAATGGCAACCTTGATCAACTACATGTAGTGATAGTGTCAATTATATATGTAATCCGGGGTCAACAAAAGGCTCGTAATTATAAGAAGATTGAGACAGGCTGAGTCACATGTAGACGAGGCGCCGATGTGACTGGTTCACTTGAATCTGAAAATGCTGAAAACATTTCAACTTGGATGCATCGATTGCACCATAGAGGCACATTAATTCACGTCTAACTACTTTGAAACCCTGATTCTTGGTTTGCGTACTATTGATTCTTGAGGTGCAATTTCAGAGGCGGGATAAATCACGACCCCATATACCTCTGTGATAAAACACTCATCAACGTGCCTTTGGGTCAGTAGTGCAAAGAAACACACCTTATAATCCAGTCAATCATCAACAGCGATCTCGTTCTCGCAGACACCTGCTCGTTCCAGTACACACTTCTCCAAGCGTACATGGCGACCAATCCACCCATAAATGAATGTTTTCCAAGATCAAACACGGCCGCATTGCCAAGATATGCCAGATTGCCAAGATGGAGATACTTGAACGGCTTGGAAACGGTCTCGTCAAATGTAGAGATCGGTCCAGAAGGGGAAGTAACGCGTGCGAGCTTGTGAAGCTTCTTGCCGAGGTATTTGCCTTGCTGTGAAGCGACCTGGGCAGTTGCAGGAAGTGAGGTAATTCTTTTTCCGACTTCAACAAGGAGATCGAGGAGTTCGTTTAAAGAGAGACTGTTGTTTGCGTCTGAATCGTATAGTTGGAAGAGCTCCTTGACTTTTGCAAGATGGTCCTCAGCCATAGGGACACGCTGCTTGATTCTGACAACTGTAGATTCCTGCTCAGTCTAGTTTCACCAAACAACCAGGAGGCAAAACGATTCACCCATGTCTTCCCATTCGCCAAAGTCGATTTCGCCATTCTTGTCCTTATCGGATTCGTCTACCAGGTCTAGAAAATGGTTCAAAAGGGAAGTGTCCAACTGCAACATTATGTTGTGGATCAGTATTGTATAGAATAAAGACGATATCACTGACAGTGGCGCAATCGCCGATGGCGTAAACCTCCCCCTTGGGAGCGCCAACGACTCGCAAGTGAGAATCGACTACGACTGCTTTTTTATGAATCTGGTTGGGAAGTAAGCTGGTCAGACGAGCAGTGAATGGGTTCATAGCAATTCCAGTCGACCAAAGGACGAAATTTGTGGGGATAGAATGTTGTTCAGTTTTTCCTTCAGCATTCTGAACTGTGTAAAGAACGTGAGTAGGCGTGACGCTGGCTACTCTGGTGAGATAAATCAAAGTCAGTTTCTGCGATTGGTACGGCACTAGAATAGGACAGTACCGAGCTGAGGTGACGACGTTGACGTCGTCGCGTTTAAATTTTTCCTGTTATCTCATGAATTAGATATCTCTCAGCTACAAAAGGAACCTGCCTCAGCAAACTTCGAGATGGCCTCGGAATACTGAACGGGTTTAGCTGGAAGCTTTAGCACATGAGAGATAAGCACACCGTATTCAGGATATGCCCCCTAGATTGGATTAGATGAATAGAAACCTCCTTCCGACAAATTTTTGGGAACTGGCCATAGTTCGGTCAACGTTATGAAGGTAGATTCCAGACCACCTACATAGTTTGTTATATCCTCTTGACAGAAATCATATATTTCCTGCAGGAATTTTCATCAATCAAGTTCGTAGTGATTTTTTACTGTGCAGACGTACGGCTGCTGTTTCTACGCCGGTTGGTCCGCCTCCACAAATTACGAAACTAAGGAGTCGCCTTCGTTCTTCCGGAGTCGTAGTTGGCAAGCTTGCCATTTCAAAGTTATCTATAGTTGTCATTAGCAAGTGCGAATCATGAACGATCCACATGAATTAACTTGCCCAAGATTCGGCGTCGAATCGCCTGTGAATCACTAATACTCTTGAGCTGGAAACAGTTCTCTAGACCTGGAACGCCGTGTGTCGAGGAGGTGGAACCAACTGCAATTACAATCTTATCATATCTACAATCCTTTTAGCAAGGCTCAATAACGTTCCAACCCTTCAAATACGCACGGGATATAAACATTAGTCTTGGTACCGTCCGCGTTCTGGGTTTCAACCTCTAAAAGCCGTTCAGACAGGACCAGATCAACTGCTTTTCCGAGAACAAAATGGCCGCGAAGGCGAGCCAGCACCTTGCGAATGGGCTCTATTAAAGATCGGACAGATACGGTTCCTACGGCAGCAGCTGATCGCAAGAGATAAGAATGTCACTGGATTTCCAAGGTTTGGTTACTCACAAGGAAGAAGCGGCGTAAAAGTGGTAAAAGTCTCCGTAGACAGGACCGTAACGTGATAGTCTCCTGGATACAAACGTTGAAGAACACCCATGGCCTGAGAGATGGGTGGTCAGGGTATATTTTCAGATAAAACGTAATAATACGTACACCCCATCCTGCACCGACAATGACAAGTTTAGGCTTGGCCGAAAGCGACTTCGCGTCGTCGTCTTCTTCATCGTCAACGAGGACACGGGCAATCGGCAAGTTCTTGGGACCTCCTCGCTCAGGATGTAATGCCAAAGGATTCACAGGGACTCGGTCAACGTGCTTTTCGTTGTAAGTGAATGCATCGTGCACGAGGATGCCAACACCCAGAGTGACAAGACCTATAGCAGAAGAAAGACAGAATAGACCACCATACTTTGCGAAAGTCTTGGTCTTGCTCAAGAAGTCAGACTTGGGTGGCGGTGGTGGAGCTCCAACAGTGTATAGTCTCCAACAACGCCGACTGATTATTGGAACAAACAATGGACGGCGACGAGCAGCACTGGCGAACGCTGTGCGCCATGGTGGGGTATTCATGATGGAGTACAGCAAACCAATGAATTCATTGAATGGATGTTGTGAGTGCTAAGCGTATATAGCAGGTGCGAAAATCATCACAGGCACAGATCTGTCTTTTTCTTCACGACAAGCACCATGTCGGCATCCTCCAACCAATCTGCCTCTCAGTTATCCGATTCACCTACAACCGGTGGTGTACGACGACACCATACAATTTCAGCTCATAGTCGCTCAGCTCGTGCCTCTACCAGAGATGTTATCTCTGAAGAAACATTCACACCAGAGCAACCACAACAAAACATGTGGAATGATGACGAGGTCGTAGATGAGGACTGGGTTGGCGGAGTCGGCGCTGTAGGTGAAAAGACGTCTCTACATCGGCAAGCCTCTCTGCCAACCCGCTATAATCGTCGTATGTCGTTTTCTTTCTTTTCGATCATCTTGGTTGCTGATTAGTTCTTGCTTGCTGCATAAACTTTCAAGTGCAACCCAAAAAGTCTGCTAATCAGACAGTAAATAGTCTTGCTGCTATTGACAGCAACGATGGCGACGAAGAACCTTGGAAACTTGCGTCTTATAATGTCGAAGATGATGAGGTGGGTCATCTAATGTGATATATTTACCATTTTCAATGACTCCGATTCTAGCACGTTTCGCTTGAGTCTTCACCTGCACATCAGCAGATTGTCGATTCCCAAGTTCAACCTATGAATGCTCCTGTTTCTGCGCCTTTCACGACCAATCCTCCTTCTGTACCTTCTCCTCCTCCTGCCGCATCCGGTGTTCGACGGCATGTGTCTCTCACTTATGGCGCTGCTGTTGGCGGTCAGCGTAAAAATTCTGCTGGTCTCAAGAGGTCCGGAACACTACAAGCTAATGCAACACACGCCCAACAAAGCCCACCACCCCCAGAGACTGCGGAACAACCCGAATCTGAAAAAGATCCTGAAGATCCTTCTTTTTATCAAGAGGAATACCTCAGACAGCAGCAGCAACAGTATTCAAATACCAATCCGAATATATCATCACCATGGCCTTCTAGCAATGACTGGAGGTCAGGCTATGGTGGGAATGGGAACGCGGCGATTGACGATGTTCAACGCGCCTTATCTGCCCTGGAGATAGCAAGCAACCAGAATACTCTTGTCGCATCGCAAAACACTTATGGCCAATACCAACCGTCTCAGGGTACCGTTCAACCTCCGCGATTCAATACCGTCCAGCAACAACAAACAACTGGACCTCGTGGTAATGGATTCTACGCGAACAACAATGGGAACAGAGGGTCCGAGTACGATGGGAGGAAGACACCCAATTCGCAGAGAGGCAACTACACGCAGCAGCAATATGGGCATCAAGGAGATGTCGGCAACTCTTGGAATCAGAAAGATCCCAATGTTCGCGGCCGCGCTTCCAATCCCACTTTGCAATACGGCCAACAGCAAACAATCGGCAACCACACGAAGACAAGCAGCGGGAGTGCTGTGCCAAGCGTTCCTCCGATTCCCCCTCAGTATCTCCAGCCAACCCAGACCAATAGGCAAGGTTTGGGCATCTCTACTGCCTTCAGTGATATCCAGATTCCAACGGTTGCAACTGGTCAGACGCCTTCTCAACCGTTTTTGGAAACTCCAATCGACGTTCCTACCCTCATTGCGATGAAGGGCTATAACCCCGCGCATTTCGACATCCGTCCGTCTTTTGCACGTTATTTTGTCATCAAATCGTATACGGAAGACGACGTTCATAAGTCGTTGAAATACGAGATTTGGAGTTCAACCGATCCAGGAAATAAGAGACTTGATAAGGCATTCAAGGAAACTGCTAGTCGCGGCCCGATTTACCTCTTCTTTAGTGTTAACGCAAGTGGACACTTTTGCGGTATGGCTGAGATGTTAACGCCGGTAGGCATTTATTCTAATTGTTTTATTATTATGAAATTTATGTTTCCCAGGTTGATTACACGAGAAGTAGCACAGTTTGGGCATCCGACAAATGGAAGGGTGTATTCAAAGTTCGTTGGATCTTCGTCCGGGATATTCCAAATATCAACCTTCGACATATTAAACTCATGTATTTTCAAATTGCTTTTGCTCCGCCGGATTGCCGCTCACGTCATTTCACAGGAACACCCAAGAGAAAAAGCCAGTGACGAATTCACGAGATACGCAAGAACTTCTTCCCGACGCTGGTCAGGAGATGATGAGAATTTTCCACACGCATCCCGCACGAACTTCACTGCTGCAAGACTTTGCCTTCTATGAGGTATGTATTCAGCACCACGACTCCCGTCTTTTCACACATTCATGCGTGACTGTAGCTCCAAGCCATGCAAAAGGCACATGCGACTGGAAATGTGGGTTCTTCCCCGCCTCCCGTCCTTTCCTCACCCCAACTTCATGGCAACGCTCTCCCTAATAACAATACACCATTCAACTCCTACAATATCCCACCGATGATGCAAATGGGAATCGGCGTCGGCGGACAATATGGTGGCACGCAACAAGGGGGCTTGCAACCCCAATCGCAAGCTATGCACCAGAGTGTGATGAGGCAACCCAGTCCTGGGCCTCAGCAACAGCAGCAAGCCCAACTGCAGACGCCGAATGTACAGGGAAATTATATTTCGTACTAGAACTCGACCTCGACCACACCTCTCCTTGAAGAAAACGTTTTCATGACATGACTGGTTGACTAACGCATGCAATGAAGCTATGGTTCCAAAACATGGGTATTATATGACAGTACGTTTGCGCGATCTTATTCTGTTTGTAATTTATATAGCCACACCGCTACTAGTACCGGTGTTGGTGTTCTTCTCTCATTTAACGATCTCATGTACCCATTTATCCCCTTTGTTCATCGTGCTTTTATCTATTTTCTTCCGCGTTGAATTTCCCCCTCAATTGTTTTACTAACATTGTCATATACGCGGACGACAGTTGGAAATTTTGGATGTGGACTCGTTCGCAACTGTATTTTTTCCGCGGTCCACTTTGCTGTTACTGGGTGATGATTTTTGTAGTATTTAACATACACACACTTTATTTGTGATACAAACATACTTTGCATGGTGCCCTATTTATTTCATGAAATGCATGCGACTAAACGAGCTACCAAATACATTGGTCAAGCAGATAATATTACTAGGTAGTTTGGCAGTTTTGCTTGTCACTTGCCTTGACCCAACGTTCGTGTTGAGAGGCAAATGATTCGAATCCCACACAAAAGATCCAACTGGCTTTGACCTATCTCCGCCTCCGTAAACATACACGCCATTGAATGTATACCCATTTCACCCAATGTAGACAGCACTCAGATAAAAGGCAATGAAATAGGAGATTGTTGACTCCGGACAACCAGCATATTTTTCGCATGTCATGTTTTTTGCTTCCCGCTCGGTCAAATATTTCCCCTCTTGAGGTTTCGTCCTCGCTTCGTACATCACCCTCTGGTCTCTCGGGAATTGGAGGCCTAGGCCGTGTGGGACTGGTAGGCGGGCTCGAGTTTAGGTGTCATTTCAATGCGGAGTTGTTGACACGTTTGTCACCGTTCACTATATGACGTCAAGGAAAATATTCTTCAATTTGTATACCAAAAAGTACTTTCAAAATTGGGAGACCTAATTCTTACATATCACAGTACCTTACGAGGGGAATAACAACTTCCATGCATTAGCAGGCGATAACATTGTCGAGAAATTGGTTTTCGAATCTTCAATAGTTTTCTAAAGGATAGTCTCAGTAAAATGAAGTCGGATTTCATCGAGAGGTATAAAAAAAGTTAACCTCAAGAAGTTCTATCCCTTTTGGATACTTGATAATCTCTTTCTTCTTCAAACGCTCCAATGCTGCTGTGACTTTGTCCTGGCCATCTTCTGGGACAATCCCCTCGATCAACTTTTGCCCGGCAACGAGCAACTGTAAGCATGCTCCGATTGCCACGATCTCCTGCCTTTCTCTCTCAAAGTAGGAATCGGGGAGCTGAAGACCTTGACTGGTAAATGCATAAATGTGACTCGAGTCCAAAAGCCCGTGTTGAATAACGCTCCCAGAAAAGAGTGCCGCGGCAAGTACAGTGTTTTCCTGAGAAACCGTCGTTTTTTTGGGCGCGTGGAGTTTTGTTTCGTGCAAGGCGTCTGAAAGGAAGTCCGAGAGAAAGATGGAGAAGACGAAATCGAATGAGGTGTCGGTATAACCGGCCTTCTTGTCATCAATGGGAATTTTGGCCATAGGTTTAAGAATGTTGACGACAGGAAGGACCAAAAGTTTGGAATTCTGTGGGTTTTCTTTGGCGACGGACAGAAGCGAAAGTGCGAGCGCCTCTGCACATATGGTTCCTGGATTAGATTGGATAGTAGAGAGTAATTTGTCGGAGAGCTTTGAATATGGGTTATGAAACAGCGACTCGAATTGCAAGACGAGAGAAGACAACTGGTTTTCGTAGTTGTTGGATGGCATGTTTGTTATTGCTTCTTGATGGGGTAGAGAGGTATTTATGAGACGAGCAGTTGACTTTGGACTACGATATGATAAGCTGAGGCTGTACAATCTTTTGTTGTTGCTAACTGGCAACCCTCGCTGGAGGCAGTACCGCAGAAGCATCGACGATTGACGAAGGGGAATTCGAATTGACCATCGCCTTTTTTGGACATTAGCCTTACCTCTGGCATCGTGCAGTTAGAACGGACAAACTTCTAATTTTCCCACCTGAACAGCCCGCAGCGCTGCCCAAGCCATTGGATGGCTGGCAGTGAATGATCGGCAATAAGGAGTTCAGCGCTCAGCGATGAAGATGGGACAGTGTGCGAACCTTCTTCTGTAATATTCCTTATCTGCTGTCATCAGGATCGTCACGATACGCGAGACGTGACAATTACCACATTTAGTAATTAACTAGTCCAACTGCTTAAAGTTTCAACGCGGCTTTCACAGGAATGAGAAACCAAGTATGACTTTATGCCCTCTCAATCCCCTGTTTCTTCCAGGAATAAACTTGAAGCGTCCTCACAGCCCTACAGAATCCGTTCTCAATCTTGACATCTAGAACCACGTGAGCTTTCATATTTCAGATAAACACGGAGCCTTCGAGCAGCATTTCCCTCGAGCTGGTCTCAAATTCCCCTGCTTTGACGTCTGCAGCTGGTCTCTCGACGTTTCTTCACAAAATTAATCTGCCATGTTGTTCAAACTTTACCTCTTCTTCGTGGCCACCACCCTTTTCACACACTCCATCGCTATTCCAGTTCCTACTTCAAGTGAACCTGAAGATGTTTCTTTGAGCCGCCGAGAACCAGGTTTTTTGGCTATTGCTCGTCGTTTAAAGGCGGCTCTGCCGAGTCTGCCGAGTAAAGCTGCCATGCAACATGCGCAGAACCGCATGCAGAATACCATTGGTATCCCTAAGCGTAAAGACCAATTCCAAGCGGGTGGAGGTGCGTGTGCCATTCAATCTTAACACTATGATGTTCTAGACTTATAAAATCGCTGTTTAGCCATGATTCCTGGCAAGCAAGTCAGGACGGCTGTTATGCACTCTTATCTTCACGGCATGGGCACTGTCGGACCCGCACACAATCGATATGTGTGTTTCTCTTCCATTCTGAAGACCCTTGAATGTCTTTGCTTACCTACTTTACTTTTCCTCCTCTATCCAGCCCAAGGTGTTCATGAACTTTCCCTATAGATATCACAAGGATGCTTCTCTTAATGGGAAGAAGCCCATTACAAGTAATACAAAAGGGACAATGAGGGAGTATCCCATCTGGCCTGACAGAAAACGTATTCAACCTGGTGTCAATCGTGTTATTACTTCAAGCCAAGGCCGCCGGGATAAGTTCGAAGGCGTCACTTATCATGACAAAAATAGGGGCGGCGGAAGAAATGATGTGTACCTTGCAAAACATATCAAGGCTCAGAAGACCGCAGGGAAAAAGAAGTAAATATGTTTTGCGTACAATCATTCAAATCATTAGTGTTCTGGTAGTGAAAGAAAATATACTTGCCGGAATCATTCGGGGGTTTGCAAAACAACTTGAACATCTTTGCTGGAGTAAAGGATCACTGACCGCAAAGCTGACTCGGGATTGGCTTCTGGTAATGTGACGCTCGCGTGGCACACTAATGGTCTAAGGAACCATTATGAGGGGAATGGGGTCCTTCCTGGGCGGCAGACAAATGCTTCTGCACATATTGTTCATGGATTTGAGTTGATAGTAAAGTGTAACTTGTCAGAGAGTTTTAAACATGAGCTACGAAACGGCGACTCGAATGGCGAGACGAGAGAAGCCAACTGGTTTTCGTAGTTACTAGTTGTTGGGTAGGTAATTATGACTCGTGAGCAACTCATGAGGCGAGCTATAATGACTTAGCACTACGATATGATAAGCTGAAGTTGTGGAATCCCTTGTTGTTAGTCGCCACTGGCAACCAGTACCGCCGAAGATGATCGGCAATGGCAATTGATCGGGAGCAATGATCAATCCCTTTGATTATCGCCTTTTATGGACCTTACCATATATAGTAGGATGGACAATCTGATTGTTTTTTTCCAGAATAAAAAACGGCTCAATCTGTGTTAAGAAATCCTATGGTGGGACAAAGAATCTGGGATAATTATCCTCTTGAAAATGCAACCAAATACAACACTATTCCTTTATTGCGATCCCAGAACATCCAGTGCCAGACGAGAGAAATCTAATCACAACTATGGAAGGAGAATGATGGTAATTTGATGTTTCATGTTTTTCGGCTGTATACTTATTAATTTTATGGAAAAGGGCCATGTATGCTTTCTGAAAAAGAAGGGTTTGGAAAGGATTCTGTTCTGGATTTGTTTTTGCCTTCAAATCTACAATACAAGTTTAAAAAATTTCGACTACCAGTATACTTTGTTCGTTCCCTCGATTCCAGAGAAAATAGTAAGTTGTGAAAAAGTTAAACGTGACCAGGCTCGGTAACCTCAATCGAGGTTTTATATCTGTTTCGAGATTGGAATTTCACAAGGCTCACAACGAACTGAATCAAACGTACCCTTCACCGACCCCAAGAAGTCCTTTCTTTGCTTTCTTGATGACGCTTCCAATGGCATCGAGACCTAAACAATGATTATTCAAGATCTAGTACTGCATGGAATAGTTAAACTAACCCATGTCCAAAACATCGAGAGGAGGTCCGAAGGAAAGTCGAACGAAATGATGGCAGGGTGAATGGAACAAGTTGCGACGATGAGCGGGGTTGATATCAAAGAAGATACCAGGGATGACGATGGTCTTCTCTTTGAGCAGTTCCTCAAAGAATGTCTGTCCGTTTCGTAGTGATCAGCCATTTTTAGGACGAGGATACAAGTGAGTGTTTACAAACCAGGCCATTATTGAGAGGGGGTGGCAGTTTCTCAACACTGACCCAAATGTAAAAAGTGCTGGTAGGCGGGAGGTCGACATCGAGACCGATTTCCTTGAGACGCTTGAGGACGTGATCTCGCTTGTGCTTGAAGTGTTTCTGCAACGCAACCTATTGCAGTCGACATGCCCACGAGATCAGTATGGAAATATACAAATGCATAGAAACGAAGAGATACCTTCTCTTGGTGCACAAGCTGCGGGTCGAGAAGCGGGATAGCTGCCAGTTGCAAGCTGTGCATAAGAAACTGATTAACCCATTTTACTTCCTGTTTTCGACAAGGTGCACTGTTCTTACGGATGGTTAGCGCCCCCATCAAGGAAGGATCCCGATTGAGAAAGGGCAGTGATCAAATTCTTGGGCCCGAGAACCCAGCAGACACGCCATCCGGGAAGTCGCCAATTCTTGGTGAGACCGTCGACGATAACGAGAGAGTCCTGTCAAGGGCATGATATTACCCCAAAATAACTTCGAAATACCAGTTAATTACTTGATTTACGTCTTCGACGTAATCTGCAGAGGAGATGGAGTTTCCGTAATCACTCTTGTGTTCTGGATAGATGTACCAAGAATAGAACTACAAAGGCGATAAGCTGATGCGAAATTCAATATTCGCATACGTACCTCGTCAAGAATGATCGTTGTCCCCTCACGACTGAGGCCAACCAGTTCCTTAAGGTCGTTCCCCCTAGTAAACAACGTCAGTCAGTGAGAGTCAGACTGCATGCACGGGAACATTTACTTGATGACCTTTAGATTGTAGAAGTTTCAGACAGAAGACAATTAGATCATGACTAAATGCTTACCTGGCCAGTGGGATTTCGGGGGTTTGATGCAAGGATAACGCTAAGACCCTGCGTCCGGATGTCTTTCTGATTTGAGGCAAAGTATAAGAATAAATTTTCAAATATTACAAACATGTTCCGAACCTTGGTCTGCTCAATATCAAGGGCATATTTTGTCTATTTTCCTCAGAGACAGCTGGAAGTGCTCATAATGAAGAAACTCGTTACCTTGGGGTCCAATCTAATAAGGTTTTACTAACACGAGCTTTCAGAAAGGAAGGATAACTTACGCTGTAGGGACAGGAACGAGCCTCCTGAATGCACTCAAGACTTGGTCGTATGCAGTGTAATCTGGAATTTGGTAACTCTGGTCCGTAAAATATTAGACGGCAAGCTTAAGAAGGAAGAAGTGACAGGGGTTAAATTTACCGTGTAAACATCTCCAATTACAGCGGCTATTCTAGATAAGCCGGAACGACCTCCGGGAACAATACAAACGTTCTCGTAGGTATATTTGCTGGCTTTCTTTTGGCGATATGTGACATTGTATAGATTGGCCACCGCCTCGCGGAGAGCTAAAAATAGAAATGAGAATTCTGACTGTTTCTGCCAGAAGAAAATGAAATAATACCTTTAACACCAGTAGTGGGGGCATATTCAAGCGAGTCAAGAGACAAAGGAATGCTAGTTGGTCGCGTTGGAGCATCCGGCAAAGGGCCAACTTCTGGTGCACCCTGACCGAGGTTCGCCCATTCTTGGCAACAGGTGTAGCTGAAGCCATTGGCCATCGCACGTTCTGAGCAATAGCAAACACCCGTACTGCCAGGGTGCTCTATACCAGGTACAGTTTCCTCATCCTCATTCTAAGATATCTCCTTGAGATCTAGTATCTTGGCGTTATCGGATGGATTTACCTGATTGACTACTGACAGGCCTCCCTTTGGTTGATGTCCAACGGCGTTACGGAAAATCTGAAAATCAATTCAGCTACACATCTTTATGCAATAGTAAAATGTACCTGATGAGCCTCGGATTCCTTTTCGTGTTTGTGGTGTTTTATAACATCTCGAACCTGCTCGACGATCAGCAACAACACAATACGGGAAGATAGTACTACGAAATGCATGTCTGAGAGTATATAAAAAGACATACAAACTCTTGAAGTTTTTCAAAGGGCGTACTGCTACCTGAAGAATGCATGCCCGGTATATGCATGTCAAAGGGCAGTAAGGATGACAGATCGATAGTGGATCAGACTTACCTCTTATAAATAATATCCTTGTTGATTTCCTGTTTCTGTGCTAGAGATATTTTTAGAAGAATCACAGATAGTCGATTTTGTTCGGATGAAAATGTTTCATGAGCAAAGAGCCACACATGTACTTCGAAAACGAGATTTTTTTCTTCTAATAAACCACTCTTATCCTATGCTCTCATGTGAAGTATTGAGCACATGCTGGGTTGATATTTTTTCACAGAAAGAGTTTCTTGGTTTTGGGCATTTCAGGGGTGGTAAGTTTCCCGAAAACCCGAAAAACCAAAAAGTGCCTTGAATATATTTTATTGTATTGGATACGAATCTATCCGAGTCTATTCCCGAAACGAAATCTCCTTCACTTTATATTCTAAAAACGTACGAGTGACTGCACCATTCAGTAGTTTCATATTTCATTCTTTGCTACTTGTACAACAGCTTTCTCGGAGTCGGAGGTTTGATTGCTATCATTCCGGCTGATGTCGGCATGTATGAACGTGATCCGTTTGCCGAAAGTAGGTTGCTCATAAATTATTTTTGTCAGCCAGCTATGAGTAGCCGTCTGCTTTCCTCAATATCTACTGCAGAGTTTGCCCGAGTGCTGCCTCTGTGCAGACCACCTCTTGGATGGTCAGAAACCCTAGGTTAGTCAAACGGTATTCGACATTCATTGCAGACAACTTTTCAGTCTGTTTAAAGTCGTGGCCAATTCTGGTGGACCCGATTCAACTTGTCTTTTGTTCCTCTTAAATAATTATCTTCATGGACTTCGGGATGAGACCACGGGCACCGACTTGCCTAGGCGGCTTGTGTCACTTACCATTGACCATGACCTCCAAACCTCATCGAGAACAATGGCTGATCACGCTGGAAATATTGCCAAATCACTGGGAGTTGAGCATATCACAGCGAAAATCCCCTGGGGCCAACCAAATTTCCATAGAAAACCTGCACCTGATGACAAGATTGAAGAAATTGCTCGAACAATGCGTTACAGAGTTTTTTTCCACCATATGAAGTGGTTCAAATCTAATACGGTGGCAATGGGTCATCACCTGGATGATCAGGTGGAAACTATGTTGATGCGTTTGGGGAGAGGTGCAGGAATGCACGGGCTAGCGGCTATGAGGCCTTGTCGAAGATGGGGAATGGGTAGTCCCGTTGAACGGTTCGGGCTGGAGGGCATGAAAACATGGGTTGTTCGTCCATTATTATCATTTGGCAAGGTACAGTCTACTAATTCTTGAATTCACTCCGATTTGCAAGCCTCTTTTTGCAGGATCGAATTCTTGCAACATGTATAGAAAATGCATTGGATTATGTTCAAGATCCTACGAACTTCCAGCCTGAACTCACTATTCGGAACGCTATTAGGCAGAAAATATCTCAGAAAACACCTATACAGTTTCCCGACGACGTGACACAGGTTCTGAGAACGATACACCAAGCAGCGAAAGATTCTCAACTTGGATTTGATCTTGATTCTAGCTTGGAAGATTTGAGAGAGGCAAATCAGAAGATAGTTTCGAAAGTCCGGCAGAAAGAGGATTCAGGTCAATATGTCCTTCCAAGGGCCAACCGTAGACTCACCTTCTGATTCCAGTTGACAAGATAATTGCAAGTTCTCGCCTTCCGTCTCCACCCGGTACCTTCATGATTTCTTCTCCCAACCTAGCCAAGATAGAATCTCCGGTTATTCGAGAATCTCTACTCTTCCGTATAATACGCCATGTGTCGCCTGAGCCATGGGGTCATCCACGGGCCGAGCTAGGACGAAGGAAGGAGAGCGTTCAAAGGCTTATTCAACATTTATGGGGTTCCAATCAAGCTACAGGATCTGTTTGTGTCGGGTCTAGTGTCTTGTGGAGACCAGTGGTTGTCAGAACGAACCGCATGAGTGTGGCAACTGCTCAAGCGCGGTTCGAAGAGCTTGCATGGCTTGCCCAACGACAGCCTCCTTTAAAGATGTCTTCCGACTTTTTACAACAGAAGAATGAACTCACTATGGAGGATGTATACAACTGGGAACGTCGGAACCCCAACGAGCAGATGGAGGTGCTCTATGACTTGCGCTTCGTAATACGTATCCGGCAAGACAGGATACCTGATGGTATATCTAAGTCTTTGCAATCTGGTGGAAAGCTTGTGATTGAGTCCAGGAAGCCCTGGTACCTCCCCGAAATCTGGCATAGAACAGAGGATCTGAACGAACTCGTTCACTCACAGGTTACTTGGCCTTACGAATGGCGAAAGTATTTCCGCCATGAAAGGGCTGAAGTCCTCTCAGATTGGGTTACTGTCGAATATATCCGCCCAATGTCAGCCTTTTAAATTTAATAATTCTATGATACGCGGCCCGGATCCTTATTTGTATAATGGGCGCCTAAGGCTGTGCCTTTTCGTGTGCAACGATTATCTACTGCAGGATACGACATGTATTCTGCACTAAACCAGGTATTTTTTTACTGGACGTCCACCCGGGATCATTGCGGACTATATAAATACACAGGAAGCTCGTAACTACATTGAACGACTGGAGCGACAGGTTGTTCGATACCAAAGCGTGATAGACCTTCAAGGGGCAGAACTTACAGCAGTCAAGCGGAGTCATTCAAATATCTCAAATTCGAATAAAGAGTTACGCACAGCCAATCAATCACTTCAATACGAGCGCGATGGTCTAAATCGGAACCTCGAGGACGCCACGCAGCTGTCGAATGTGCGCGGAAACGAGCTTGCGGGGTCCCAAGTATTCCTCTCTAGGGCTGATACAGTTTCTGTGGCAGAATTACAAGATCGGATCAACGCTCTAAATGAAGAGATTTTCCAGGCTGCCGCCTCGCTGGGAGACTTCATGGTTCCAAGGAGATATGAGTTGTCTGATAATGATGGACGACTGTTTCGTGACCGGTTGCAGAAATTCGTCGGAAAAAGAATGCTCTATATACTGGGCGATCAAGCACGGTCTAACAGGCCAGAGGTCAACTCGCTTCTTATCCAAGTTGCTATCCAAATCTTTCTTGTCGAAGCTTGCGAGTACGAAATGGTGAATTTGGACCCTAACGAGGTAGAGTTTTCGAGAAACTTAACAAAGCTTTACAGGGGAATCCAGGAATCAGGCGAGTTGTGTTTCAGTATTCCAGATGGATCAGTCCTACTAATTCCTGATTTCTGGCTCTGCACAGAACAGCAATCTGTAAGTGGACGATGGAGAGCGCTCACTCTGGCTCAAATCAAACCCAATTTTGACAAATGGGAAAAAGACGTTGTGAAGAATATTCAGCGACTGTTTCAAGTGGCTTGCTGGGACGTTTCCCATCCCGAACATCTTATAGCCTTTAGGCGACGTCTTGAGGCTATCTTCAAAGTCGCTCAAGAGATACGTCTGGCAATTGGACAGCATATTATTTCAGAGGAATTTCGTGTCCATATCGTCCGATCAGACGAGTCTTTTGATAGTGCCTACATGGAAGAGGAATATGGCGACGAAAGGGAAAGGGGTGTCCCAGATCGAAAAACCTCTTGTGTAGTGATTGGAACCACGGCTATGGGCTTGGGAAGGGTGGTCTTCTCTCAGGACAATCACTCAAGAGACCTGGAATGCGTATTTCCACCAAAAGTCGTTACCGATAAAGGCTTGATAGCAACTTTGGCAGCCAGTAGTCGATCTCCGAGTCCTAGAAAGCGTGCCGAACCCTGGTACCAAGATGGACAGGATCGGGTTCATCGTTAATTTTGATTTTGGATAATTTCCAAGTACTTTTATCAGTCTTAGTGGATTTGAATGTATTGGTGTTCGTCTTTCTCCGGAATCACATCAGCTTCTAGTCCGTCTTGGAGGCGCTGGTGACCATAAAGAATAAGCTCTAAGCACAAAAGTGCTAAAAGGCTGTGAGCAACCGCAATTGAAATACACGGAAAAAGGCAGACGGCATATCTGGATTCAGTGTCACTATTCGCCCCATTTATACATTCACACATCCGTCGAATATGCGCAGGGACGAGTCCGTGGAGACCCAAGAATTCTTCTCCAGGGTTGATGATGTTTCTGTGAGAGAGGTACAGGAACGAATCGATGCTCTCAATGAAGAGGTTTTCCAGGTTGCCACTTCGTTAACACATAACGTGGTTTCACAAACATACGAGTTGTCTGATCATGATGGGCAACTATTTCATGAACGGTTGCGGGGACGCCTGGGGTTAAAACTGCTTCATATACTGTACAACCAACGGTCCGATCACAAAGTCACTGGCCAACGAGAGATCAACCCTCTTCTTGTCCAAGTTGCTATTCAAATCTTTCTTATCGATGCTTGCGTCTACGAAATATGTCATTGGGATCCTAACGACATAGAACTTACAAAAAGCCTGTCAAAGATTTATGTAGGAATGCAGATATCAGGCAAGTCGTGTTGCGCTATGATCCAGTAATCTTCTGGGTTGTTCCCACCATTTTCTGATTCTTGTTTTTGCACAGAACGCCCATCTGTGTATGGACGGTGGAGAGCGCTTACTATGGATCAAATCAAGCCTAATTTCAAAAAATGGGAAAGGGAGGTTGTGAAGAACATCCAGCGACTGTTTCAAGTGGCTTGCTGGGATGTTTCCTTTCCTGAACATTTCATCATCTTTAAACGACGTCTGGAGACCATCTTCAAAGCCGCTCAAAAGATACGTCAAATAATCGGCCAGCACATCATCTTGGAGGACTTTCGTGTCCACATCATTCGATCGGACGAGACCTTTGATAGTTCTTCTATGAAGGAGACATATAGCGAGGAAAGTCATCACAGTGACAAGGGTGTCCCAGATCAAAGAATCTCTCGGTTGGTAATTGGAACAACAGCTATTGGCTTGCTAAAGGTTGTTTTTTCTCCAAAAAGCGGCGGAGGATCCATGGAATGTATAATTCCACCCGAAGTCATTACCGATAGCGGCTTGATAGCAACCTTGGCAGCCAGTGCCCGCCTGTCTAGACCCTGGCACCAAGATGGACAGGATCGATAGTTTGTACTTCTAGCATTGAATAATTAAGGATGAACTTGGCTTAGAACAACTCAAAAGTCGAATCAAAACCAGAAGCGGGGGTGATTCACTTCTAAATAAAAAAAGGTCAAAAAAGTCCTTGTAAATATATTGCATGCTATGTAAATCAGAAAAAAGATGCATTGACCTTGAACATAGTCCATGAAGAAAATATTAATACCAGATAGTCCCACTGCAAAAGTATCTTAACCCAGCAAAACCCACATACTCAGCACTAATGGCATCATTATCACCATTTCCACCCCAACCTTCCCTCTCACTGCCGAACTCTTCTTACCCTTAACCGTCGTAACATTAGCCGGATCCACCAAAGACGTATTACCCAACAAAAGCGTTGACACAAAACTCTGTGTTAACGTCCGTCCGCCACCCACTGCATGCACGTCCACCATCATCTGCGATCCAGGACTCGTCACGCGCCCGTAATAAAAGTCGTATCCAGACGTGGTAGGGTAAGAGCTCGAATTTTTCGTAAGATCGAACGTGGTAAAAAAAGGGTGGGTAAAATTGGGTGTCGCAACGTCTGTGGCGTCGATATAGATTCGAGAGGGTGAGAAAGAGGTTTTGACGGCGACGATGAGGGAGTAGATTCTATTTTGGGCGGCAGCAGCTCCGATGGGACCACCGCCTCGGCGATGGAGCATTCGAGAGGAGAGTTCAGTGCTGCTCGCAGTCTGAGAATCGGCATGGCTCAACGTCGGCACAAAGAGTACCTGATCTTGGTCGATAACGTATCCCTTTCCACCGTTATTATACACCGTCCCATCACTCGCCTCGAACCAAAAGTTGGATATTGAGGCGCTAGGGTCAATAGGCACTACAAACTCGTATCGTGCGAAAGCGTACCCGAGTGCAGTCGTAACGGGTGAAACTAAGCTCGTGTCGTCTGTCGTGTTGCTGACAGGAAGCGCACTGCTCGCACTTCTGCCGCAGTTCTTGTTGGAGCCGTAGGCATCGCACCAGTACATCGTAACGAGACGATTGACATAAGTGGATGTCTGGTTGATGGGTTGGGTCAGCTGTAAATCATGTTAAAATGAGCGGCTTCTTTCGTTTTACAAAAACACTCACTCGGAAGGAGGACTTGAAAATGAATTTATTATTCTCAAAGGTCAGTTGAGCGGCAGTAACCTTCGCGGGAAGAAGTGTAACTTCGCCTGATAGAGTGACATTAGATGCAACAGTATCAAGCATGCGACCGAGTAATGTCTTGCAATCTGACATAAACGTAGAGTTGTTTGCGAGACTATTATCAAGAATTAACGTCTTCCCGAGCGCATTAAAACGAAAAATTCAAACCTTTGCATTGTACTATTTCCATCGCTCGAAAATACCCGGAGATCGGAAGCCATAGTTGCGTTCGAGGTGACGACAAGTACATTTTGTGTTGTTCCAGAGAGATACTCCGTCACGCTTAAAAGGGTAATTAGCTCTCAGAAAGAAAGAAATAAATAAATCTAAGCTTACACAGTATTATCAAAACGCGTAGTGGAATCAAAGTTCACAATATTAGGCGAACTAGAGTTCGAACTCGGGGGGGCGACAAGGTCAGGGAAATCCGTGCTCCGTACACCACCCATAGTGTGTCCGCAAGCGGTGAGCTTGATCATCTCAGCGGACGTGAACCCTTGTTTTCTAAAGCTTTCTCTGAGCGTCTGAATGTCGTCTTGCGGCAAAGGCGTGTTGTTACTCGACTGAGCTTGCCAGACGTCGACTCTGCCTGCATGGAAAGGGATAATAGGGCCTCCACAGGTAGCGACGGCCATGATACCACCTATGGCTATGACATCGGCACCTGAACGCGAGATATAAATGGGTGTGGGGATATTTTAACGAGTCGAATAGCAACATACGAGAAATGAGGTTGTTAGGGAAGGCCTGGAAATCATTTCGTGTGTCGTTGAAGCCCATTCCAAAGTTCTAGACGTAATTGGAAACAAATAAGTTGACACTCTGGACCTTGGATAAATGTGTACAGCAAAACTTACCTCCGCACGCCCGAGTTCATAAACTATTGAACCATCCATGCCGCCAGTTCCATCGTCAACGTTATGGGTTGCCATATCATGAAAAGCCTGTTTTATTCCGGAGCAAAATAAGTTTTATGCAATACTTTTCAACAGACAAAAACGCACAAAGCGAAGCCATTCAGCGGGTACTGATGAGCCAGTACCACCGCGTTTCCTACATGGGGCTACAAGTGACGAAAGAACCAACCCGTCCGAGCGTCGTCCCTCGTAAAGTAATGTCTCAACGGCGTCATATTGCGGCGAAGGCCAAGTGTAAGCACGAGCAGAATGTGAAAAGAGCGGCAGTAAATAAAGAAGAAAAACGAGTGGTAATCGGTGCATCCTTGTAGGGGGGGCCAATATATGGGTACTTCAGATCTTTGTTCTGCTTTGAATCCTCAGACGGTAAGGGGGGTATTATAGGCAGTATTAGCAGTATAAGCAGTTATTGCTGCATGAATATGAATGTAAGTAAAGAAGAAGAAAGTGGTCGCCGGGCGCATGCGCAGCCTGAATAAGACAGGATGATCGGCCAAGAGAAGGCCAAGATGCCGAGCCTTGCCGTGACATGCTCCTCGAACGATTAATCGTGAATGGTCATTACAACAGCGTCAGGATAAATACGAGGTTAATATTTATATAAGTTAATGTAAGTCATGGTCCAGGGCGATGCACCGAAAAAGAAGGGATGAGTGTGACGATTGAAAACAAAGTCAAGTCCAGAGCTACAAGTCCTTGATCGCAATGGAAAACGATAATGGTTATTCATAAAATTAGTGAGGATATTCCATTGTTCAGCGCCGGCAAAAAAAGAATTAAAAAGTTGTTCCATCGAAGCTAGCGAATCAGCTTCTGGTCCGAGGTGACTGCTTGCTGGCGAACAAATCCTGCACATCGAAAAACAGGCTTACACTGAATGAAACTGCCAAAAGGCACGCAGAAGCTGTTGATACGTTATATGCATTACACCTAAATGTGAGATTGAGGTAAGCAACCCATGAATCGGCGGACAGCAAAAAAAAAAACAGTAGTTGAAATTATCGAAAAACTGGGCTTACCATCCTCCATAACCCCCACTCGGACACCTCTGCCCAATCATAATAAACACAAACGCTCCGCTCCAAAGAACTAAACCAACAACATCCACTACAGTGATTTTCTTTGCCCAACTCCTCGCAGCCTTCCACTCCTCCTCCATCTTCAGCCCCTCCACCAACCCCCTTCTTCTCCTCCGTTTTCTCTTCTTGCGCCTCGACCTCTCCCGTTCTTCATACCCAAAACCACCAGGCATCATCCCACTGCCCTCATCCGAACTATCATTTTCTTCATCCTCTTCTTCATCCGAGAGATCATCCGTACCAGGAGGTTGGAATGCCTTCGGATCAACGATCAGATTCACCTGCACATCCCCGTGTTCATTTGGACCTGGAGATCCAAATTTGCTTTTACCTTTCTTACCAGCTTTTCCTCCCTTCTTCCCCGTTTGACCAGTGATGGGAAGCACCATCATCCCCTTATTGAGCAGGGGGTTCTTGGAAGATGCGTTGGGTTTGCGGACGACGCAGGGGCGGATGACAAATAGGTAGAGGAGGAGTAAAAGAGTCAGGCTAGAGAGGACGTAAAGCACGAAGATGGGTGGTTTATTTGCTGGTGGAGGTGGATCCTTGGGGTCTTGGGGTTTAATGGCCTAAGAAAAGAAAGGGTATTAAGAATGTGATTTTATGAGGAAATTGTAATTCCAGGAACGTACCACGGCGGCATAAATAGCAGGTATGCATGCACCAACAGCCAAAATTAATTCCAATACTCTGATTAGAATCCGTCTTTTAGGTCCAGATGTAACCAGATGCCCCTTTGAGTCCACTGTGCCTACTAAGGGCTTGCCGTCGCCATCCACCAAACCTCGTCCTGAATCCTTACTCTTACCCTTGTTACCTTTTGAGCCAAACTCGCGTTCTAGCATACGCATCCTTTCTTCTTTGAGCATTGGGTCTAGAGGAGTGCCATATTCCGGGGGATCCATACTCCAGGGGAGCAGATCTCTCGGTGACCCATGTCCAAGAGTTGAAAGCGGGGGCGGTGGACTGTCATAAGGATCATACGCGTATCCTGTATTCCTTGATGAATTAAAATGAGATGGAGGTATAGGTGTATAGATGTCGTCCGCAGGGTGTGAGAAGTGGTGCTTGGAAGAAGGATTATACCAGCCTCTAGACCACTTTGGGAAGTTAGATATGTCAATTGCGTCCATGGAAGGATGAACATCCGGATCTACGATTAAAGGAGTATGACCTTGACGAGACTGACGATGTTGGTGACTGGGTCGATTCCGAGACGAGTTGCTGGCCTGAGAAGAGTTTTGAGGTGTTGGGGGAAGTGAGTATGGTCTCCGAGCCGCACGATGAGCATGAGACGGTATAGATGAAGAAGAGGTTTGGAGCGTTCCGAGAGAAGACAATGTTGGACCTTGAGAGATGAGGGAAGGAGGATGCATGGCAATAGAGTCTCTACTCGTCGCCAGCTGCGGAAGGTAAGGGAATGCTGGAGGTGGATAATGGGCCGCTGCTTGTGAAGGGAAGGGTGGATAAGGATCTTCTGCCTGCCGTGTCCGTAATGTCTTCGCATAGTCAGCGAGATCAAGCGCCTCGACAGACACATCTGAGGCCTCTCTTCGTTGCTGCGGACGCCCTGAAACCCCCCTCTGAGGAGCTGTCTGATGACCTTGGTCTGAAAGGGCACTCATGTGCATATTCTGCCAATGTCCGTTGCTTGGACCAGGTAAATACGTTTCGGGAGACCATGGACGACGGAAATGTGAGCGTGGTGGTGAAGAATCAAGGTGGTCAGAGTGCATGAAAGGTCGTTAAAGCGGACAGCGTTGGCGACGATGTGATCGCTGTCTACCCCGTCGTCGTGTATGTCAGATGAGGAAAGTGCAGCGTGGGAATTACGTCGCTTGATTTACCAAATATGGCGAGAGCGCCATTCAGACCTCCAAAATACTTATATTCATCAAAAAGAGTCAATCTCCCGTTACCGATTGATTTAAAAATCAGTAAAAAAAAACAAGTATTAACGATATTCCACTTATTAAAGTTATTTATTTTTTTCCGGTCGCTGCGCCGCATTATCCTGATTAAGCAACTGCTTACACGTGCCTGCCGTGACTGTGCTTGAACACCCATCAAAATTGGATCGTCCAACTACATCGGTATTCGTCTCAGCTTTTCTGTTTCCAGGTCATTGCGGAGGATACACTCCTTTGTAAAGGCAAAGACACATCGACTTGGTTCATATCTAGAGTCTAGACCTCTAATAACGCAATTCTAACTTTCCGAGCGACCACTACTATTCCAGATTTTTTCTAGTCAATTCTTGTAGATACAACTTTTCACTTCAAACCTGAAGCTTTTTCTTTAACGTGTTCCCTATATTAATCTAGCTTTCCTAGCGTCTCCATATGGTACGATTAACCAAACCTTAACGCATGCACTCAACTCACTTGTCGCTTCACAGTATGCTGACATCGAGGCATTAGTTCTCTCAGGAGACCTCTTCAACGGGACCTCTCGCTCATCCTCACCGTCTAGATCAGTAGAAGCCGATGACAACGATCCAGGATGGCACGACGATGAATACATCGCCCAGAGGCGGAAAGAATTCGATGCGAATGGTATAGACTACGACTCCGAATCGGAAAGACGCGATGCATTAGAAATGCAAGTGTCTCAACCACATCAATCGATAGGAATGGGCCCAGGACGGACAGGTGTAAAAGGAGTCATACGAGATCGCGATGAGGCGGCACAGATTCAGCGAGAGAAGAAGGCAAAAGAGGTGGAAGAGATGAGGAAGAAGATGGAATCTGCTACTCTTAATGGGAAGACGTTTTTGGACGAAGAGAGGGAGAAGGCAGCAAGAGGAGAGAAGGCTGATGAGCTGGTTATGAGAGAGGTAGCGAGGGTGATGGAGACATTTAGCGGACCTTGGCACAAAAGACACGGCAAGTTCGGACACCTTAGGGAAGTAGGGTTGAAAGGTTTCCTGAGCGCCATCGAAAAGGAAGAAAAGAGTGTTTGGGTCGTGGTTCACCTTTATGATTCGGTATGTAGATCAGCTTTTATCTAAAAAAACCTCACATCGACTCATTTCTCCCGTTATAAACAAAAGTCACTTGAAAGGTGTTTCTTGATCGACGAAAAATTAGCCCGTCTAGCTCGACAGTTCCCTGACATCAAATTTCTTCACATACGCGCCGCTGCTCTAGGTTTCGCCTCTTTAAACACGAGCAAGCCAAAGCCAGGATTCACTCGGCCGGAACGCAAACCGTCAAGGGAAAGCGACGGTGACGACGACCCTTATGCAGATGGCGATGAAAAGAACGAAGAAGATGAATACAACGACGATACTGATGACTTCCGTGATGATGATGTCGACCTCGACATGCTGCCCACGATGTTGGTCTATCGGAACGGAGAGCTGGTGTACAACTGGGTCCGTGTGGATTGGGAAGCTGGAGATGCTGGTCTTGAGGAATTACTCCAAAAGTAATTTGTTTTGATCATAAGATTTTGCACGAGGCATTGACGACATTCTTTCTTCTTCTGCTACTAGCCATCATGTCTTACCAGACTCTTATGGCCAAATTCAATTTCGCAACCCTGAAGATGTCGAATACGACATAGATTTCAGTAATGACGATGATGATATCTAAAACATGTTTTGTTTTCCGTTTTTCCTTCATCACTCATTGGATCTAGGCACTGCCCAAGGACAGAAAAGTTTATATTACTCACTACCCCTAGTCGTTGCAATTTGAAAGCCATCTCTCACAATTGAATAGCACCATTTTTTCGTAGATGTCATGAGGCCTAACCTCAATTAAATATCTGTCAAGGAATACCAGTCCGATCGCGACGTCCGTTACAATATTTACAAATGTATCTCGGTTTTCGGATAAAGATAACGTTCGACGGTTTTTGATCTTTTTTGATACATAGTCATCGGAAAGCTTGGCGCTGACAATCTGGATCCATGAAAGTTGGAAAAAAAGTAACAATTGGTTGTATGAAACCCCAGGTCTCATTCTTGATGACACTTCAGCCTGTTTAAGCAACAGTCGATTTCTGTCTTTCTTCATTGCATATTCGTACAATCCTACATATTTCATGATGCAGCTGCCTCGAGCCTAGCATCATACCCATAAGGCCCATTTCCAACGCCGTCGTAGTGTAATTTCGCAATATCATAGTTCGCTATAGGAAAACATGAACAAGACAATTGAAAACAGGAACCGAGCAATGTAAACATACCAATGAATTCCCATCCATCTTGTTTGACATGATACAGATTGCACGTGTTACCAGAAAACGCGTCGCGGTGACCAGCGGCATAGATACTCCTTCTTCCGAGCTCCTGAGCTTCTTCATCGGTTAGATCCCACTTGTAACCCTGGTCCAAGACACCGTATGCAAATGTGCTCCCAGATCCAACGGAGAAAAGATCCCCTTTCAGACGGGTGCCATCCGAGTCAACATAGAATATGGCAGGCCCCTGTTTGTCGACATGACGGCTTAAAATGCTTGTTCTTAATACTCGGTTAAAACTTACTGTTTTGTCCCAACCACAAATCATTGTTCCCTGAGCCGAATTAAGATAAGAAAGAAAATTTTCATGGCACCAACATACCATACTCAGACCCATGCCCTTATAGCCGTATACCAGATTACTCAGGTACTTGCTTGCCGCCGAGACGGAGATGCGCTCGCGATTCCTGAGTTCATGGAGTCGGCAATGCATGCCAAGATACGTTTCCCAATATTGGCAATCCGCTTTAATAAGTCAATAAAAATCATATGGAAAATACTTGGATGTGCCCACTCACCAGCGCCTCCAGCCATTGTGCCAAGGAGATAAGGATTTATCTCGATGACCTTCTTGACGGTGCCCGAAGCTGGTCCAGTCATGTATAAATTGCCCAGAATAGATACACTCACACTTACCAACATAACTTCCTGCAGTCGCCCTTGAATCGACAGCAACGATCACACCACCTTGGAACCGGAAAGCAAGTGTCGTAGTACCATGGTGAATTTTGATCTTACAGTTGGGATCGGCACGGTCATCTGTATGAAGTCGGAGAAATGCTGCTGGCTATTGTCGTCATCGGAAAAGTGTCACCACACCAGTAAAACACCAAAATAAAAACAGAGATCTAATAGAAACTCACGTCGGGCACATTGGGAACCATAAATGAGGGTGATCCCTTTATAATGGTTCCAAATCCCGCTTCCGAACCCCAAGCAGCGTCTGAGCAGTCATCCTCTTCACCCACCAAACCTTTTGCTCTGCGCAACTGGCTAGCAAAGCTCGCTGTTGAATATCGTTCCACGAAACGGTTCATGAAGAAATTGTGTGGAAAGGTGACGCGGCCACTTGCGCGTTCCTTTCGCGGTATGCCTTGTTTGGCTGAGGGGTTGAAGAATCAACAGACGGATGCTGACGGTCCGCTGATAAGACCAGCGCTTCTTGGGCGTTTCTTTGAGGGCTAAGTGATCGATTTGCATTGTAGCACAAAAAGTGAATATATTACATCTGTGTTCAAGTTGTACTACAAGTAACTTGAATACCACTGGAAATTGAACTTTATTCACCGTCGTGTCGGCTAAAAATCGAGGCTTTTGCGGTGATTAATTCCTGAGGGATTCTTGAGGGATTCGCTAAATGGTAACTGGAGTTGTAATTCTGCTGTAGCTTGTACTTATGTGCCAATACAATCCGCTGGTTCTGCAGGTATGAAAGGTCGTATGTACCTATCAACATATCCCTTGGGTATTCCCTCCTTTAATCCATCCACAATTGCATTGTTCAAACGATGGACGTATTCTTTCTTCGATTCACCAATCTCTGTTCTTTCCACATCAACATAAACTAGTGCCGTAACCATCTCCTGGGGTCCCTTGGTTATCGGAATATACAATTTCTTGTAGGACCACCCTTCGAATCCATCCAAACTTCTCTCGTCCTTTGGTGTCAATTCGAAAATGAATCCATAAACAATGTCTCCTGGAGAAGGAATAATGCTGGCATATCCACGAGTGTTAATAATCCACTTCCTTAAAATCCGAGATTGTGTCAGAGATGAGTCCGCGGTACGGAGTAAATTGTACACTAGCAACTGCAAACTTACCACCCCGTTAATCTGCCAACTCCAATAAATTTGTTCTCTGGGCAGCGTTTGTGCATTTGTTCGAGCCATATATTGCTCCCATAGCCAAAGTATGTGGTTTTCGATTCCATTAGACTGAAACTGTCGTGAGTCAATAGTAATGCGGGAGATGTCCAAGTTAACTTCCACTCTGGTCCTGCTTCGTTCTCACGGGAAACGAGGAAGCCGATTGGCAAACGCAAACGGGCAATTCGAGTCACTTGCTGCCTGGATGATAAGCAAATGACGTGACTAATCTTATTGAAAGAGTATACAATTGACCAGGTACCAGTACAACAGTTAAAGCATAGATATAACCCAATATAATAGAGACCCATAACCCATATCAGTGCCAGTGGAGGTCGTATCAAACATCTTCCTTCAGAGGGCTGCTACTTGGTATGCTCGAGATATTGCTCAATGTCACGTCTTCAGTGATGGTAGTTTCCGTTCTGTCGACCTTTATATGGACCTAAGGTGATATAGACCAATGTGACATTATCATAAATAGTGCATTTACCTGTGGATGGTAGTCTTCCGTTCCATCCTTTAGACAAAGCGTCAGAAATAGTGGAGTGGCCTGGTTAAGCCAACTTACGTGTAGATTCTTTTTTCTTGTTGACCCAAAGTCGGTCTGAAATATCACGGCACGTTCGCCTGAATTGGACAGTGAAGAACCCTGTTTGCGCCGAATCGATTGTCTGGCATTCAACCTGTTTGGGTGAAATGTAACAGCTGTGACATACTCAAAGGAAGTAGATCCGTACGTTGCAAAAAATGTATTGGCGTAAACTGCATGACGGTGAACAGAGATCTAGAAGGGTTGCTGAGTAACTCACATTTGCTGATGACAAAATGTAGTCCCATAAAGACAAGGTTCCTTTTGTTAGTCAACCACTAAGGAGTTCAGACAAGTGAGAAACAATGCTGAGAAAAACAGAAGGGAATACTGACACAAATGAGAGATGCAAGGGCCGCAGTGCTAGAATGCATTTCGCTTAGAAAAAATGACGGTAAAACGAGGAACTGGTGTCAAACCAGGTGAGGGCGCCACTTTCGAACGTATAGAGCATCAATATGTCGAGGATGTGGTTCAGACTATAATATGGTGAGTAATAGTTCTGAAGGTTTACTATCTAAAAGGGGGGCACCTCGAGTTGGTCTTCTGGTTCTTAAATAACAGGATACAAAGCAAAGCAGTAATCAAGATATCGAGGCCTGAAGACAGAGAGAGTCCTGAAGTGAACGAAAACTAAGATTTTAAGTCAGTGATTCCAGGATTTCTTTTGGATCAGATAAAACACACCGTGTACAATTGGACAAAACGATGTAGACTGCGCAATTGGATCCTGTTTTGGGATAAGAGGGAGGGAAATACAGGATATCACAGTTTAAACCGTACATTTTTGCGGTCGTAACTGTGTATGAAAGAAATTTTATAATGAGGATCATTTGGGAGTTGCAACACGCCACTTACGACATGCAAAACCTAAGTTAAATATTCAGACCAAGAAGTATGTCAAACATTGGGAAAGTTACTCACAGACACGACCACAAGCCATAATTCCCTGACAAAATTCGAGAATTTGGACGTAGGGGTTAAAGACAAATATACTCACAAGTGGGATTGAGATGTATAGATTATGGTCGCTTACTTGTGAAAATTAAGCTTTGCTTAATAGGGAGTGAAATTTAGTATCGAGCGCTTACATTTATAGATACGGAGAATGAGAAAGCTAAGATGGAAGCCGTCAGATCCAATAAAGGACTAAAAAAACTGATCATACATATGAACAAGGAACGTCAGGACAGCCTGTCGAGTTTCGTGAGTATTTTTGAGAGATTCATAACATATTTTAAACAAACAGTGAAAGCGATTGTTATCTAGCATCGTGTGTGAGCATTACACCGTGAAGTTGGAAAATGGATTACTCACGGCTAATGACCAAGGAATGAAGTCAATGCGGTGGGTCTCACCGAAGTGGGCAATAAGGTGGTCCCATAGAGCTGTGGCAACCCATATCGTGTGGAAGAAATCAAGTAACCTGTAGATATTATAAGACACGGACGCATAAACTTGACGCGTTGCATACCATATGATGCCAGCCTTGTAAAGAAAAATAAGACGTTGAAAACAAGACATAAAAAGTGTTTCCTCACAAGAAGTTTCAGCTTTGTCGGATCTTGGGGATATAGTTTGAAATAAGCGAAAGCTTGCGACGAAACGACACCCGCGAATCTGCGACAATGTGAATATCTTAATAGAATTGATAGAGAGGGACGTACACTGCGGCTACAAATCCGCCAATAAAGAGGGCACCAAAAGTACCGACGACGTCAACCATGGTGGGTTCCGAAATCCTGGAGGGATGGGCGCCATTTTATATGCGGACAAGAAAGATATATTCCCGGATTCCGGATGCAGTTCCTTATCGCATCTTTAAGGCACAAGAGATGTCATACAGGAAGGTTAACATTCAAGTTACATTGAAAATGTGGCACCTTGTTGTGTCTGGAAGCACACAACCTGTGACTGAAACGTGGAATCAGGATGATACGATTTGGAGATGGTTTCATGGGCGCACTGCTGTGTCCCGACATTTGATCTCTTGGCTAATTGACCGTCGGATTGGAATAAAGCTGGACAATTCATTTCGATCTTTTCATCTGCCGCCAGTGATCAATCATGATCCACGAATCAGCGTCGGAGGAGCTGATTGGTCCTGTGGAATCAGAGCGGACGTATTTCATCCCGACAAATGTGTAAGTATGTATGGCGATATCAAAAAGACATACCTTTTGGTGAAGTTTTGAAATATTTCCCATATATGGAAGGACAGATATCAGATGACGGCGCCATCGGCTCACATCCGATTCAGCTGTCCGGTCCGAAAGGTCTTCAATCGCAACTTTGTTTTTTGCATTAATACTGGAGATGCGCTCTGGATGTAGGTGAAGGTTCCATCGGAGACCGACGAGTCTGCCTGCACCAGTCAGCACACTTAAGTTATTCGGGTTACATTCAATGTGAGAAGCACTTGGCGTGCCAATCGGAGTCGTCGACATCAAAAATTACGTAATAAATATGTATAATTATCTAATTGGCCGTTTTATCGGAGGTTCGTTCAAGTCTGCCATCTGACCAACTTGAAGGATCGTTCGTGAGGTCACACCATCTATTCTTTTATAAATTTTTTGGTTGTATAAGAAATGGCTGAATCAGGACATGGAAGAGCTTGGCCGCTTGCCAGCCCTGATTTAACGAACACGGTGACAAAAAAAGCTGTCTTCTTGTGGTAGACTCATCCACTGATTCGGTCTTTAGATCCTGGATTTTGTTCAACAAGCAGGACAATATAAACAATTAAAGAAAGGAGCCAATGAAGGTGAGTCTTTTTGTGTCGGAAGTTAGATTGCTCTTTGATTTCTTTTCCTACAGCTACAAAAACGCTTAACCGCGGTATCGCAGAGTTCATCATTTTGACTGCAGACACTGAACCCCTTGAAATATTGCTCCATCTTCCTCTTCTCTGCGAAGAGAAGGTCTGTTTTTTTTTCTCGCTTCCTTCCTTTCGAGTCTACATGCCGACAATTTATTCTAGAATGTGCCTTATATCTTTTTGCCATCCAAAGCTGCCCTTGGTCGAGCCTGTAATGTCTCTAGGGCGGTCATCGCAGCTAGTGTGACGACAGGCGAGTCGAAGGAGCTCTCCAGTCAAATTAACACAATCAAGAACACAATTGAGAAATTACTCTACTAAATATTTGGGTAGTTTTAATAAGGAGGAAGTCAATTGTAATAACACCAACGAGTTGATTGCTTCTGCGTTCAAACAATTACATTCTGACCTGAAATCAAAAAACGTTGTTGCTGACTAAGTAGCCATACAATAGGACTGCCGAGCCTCCTGCAATTTCTCCTTCATAGATTTTGCTGCGCTATCGTGATGTCTGGAATTTGTAGAACACGACTGGCCGAGGAACGTAAGCAATGGCGGAAAGATCATCCATTCGTACGTGTCCCACTTTTCCTTAGCTCGATAACGAGCTTTGGGGTTTTTCAGGAAGTTCTTGCTCAGATATTCCTAATTTTACGCGTTTATGTGCTGATTTTTCTTTCTTTCAGGGCTTCTACGCAAAGCCGGTGAAAGCTCCAGATGGATCTATGAACTTGATGGAATGGGAAGTCGGTATCCCTGGAAAGGCGAAGGTAATTGATTTTTAATATCCCGATATGATACTAAACTTCTTTACATCCACCGATAGACGTCTTGGGAGGGAGGTTTATATAAACTTGTCGTGGCTTTTCCTGAAGGCACAGATTTCTTTTTAGCCTTGGCTCTACGACTACTTATCGGTTGCATTTAGATTACCCTTCAAAGCCACCAAAGTGTTTGTTCGTTTTTACTCAACACCTAAGATACTTGCTGACTTGAATTCAGGCAAGTTTACCCCACCCCTCTTTCATCCAAACGTTTATCCTTCTGGTACTGTTTGCCTGTCTATTCTTGACGAGGAGAAGTCTTGGAAGCCTGCTATCACGATTAAGCAGGTCAGTGTGTAAATCTTCGAATGCATGCCATGGGGTATTGAAACGTTCTTGATAGATCCTGCTTGGTATCCAAGATTTACTTGATAATCCTAACGTGCATGATCCTGCTCAAAGCGACGCGTATACCATGTTCAAGTCAGTATTCCTCTCCTAGGTGCATCATGCTTGCTAACCGTGACACACGACTTGCAGGAATGACAAGGCAGCATATGAGTACGATGTTCTTTTGTCTTCCTGGTTATCCTCGTGCTAACCTTTACTAGGCGGAGGATTAAGCAACAAGCTAGGGACAATATCCCCAAGTAGGAGCAAACACTATCCACCGATTTATCTTCCTGCTTGAAGTAGAATTTTCGGGCTGTAGGATCATCCTTCTATATGTATGCCAGGGTGTGGCATTAGTCTTTATGAAAGATGAAATGTTGATGAAATTTTGAGAATGAGTAATTGTGATATAATTATATAAACGGATTGATGCTGGAGCTCTGGCGCGCGCGTTTCTTCCAATGTCTTCCATGCATCAAGGTGGATCGCCACCCATAATTGATGTCCATACTCCATTTTCATCATTTGCAATTGTCCATTCTCGTCGGTTTATGCATTCTGTGCACATTTCGACGAACGATAACATTTGACTGCAGTGACACAGGAATCACTTTCAGATCTCTATAACAAACTCAGTCGGAAGCCAAACACAGAGTACTACGGCAAACAGGTTGGACCTGGCTGGTTGAAATACGAGTACAGCGATTCTGTCTGGAATCTGGATGATGGTACGTCTGCGTTGTCTTTACCATCGTGAATGCAGTCTCAGGGCATAGCATTTCTTCACTAGCTTCCGACTATACGATATTTGCCTGGAGGAGGCGGGAAGAAGAACATGCACGCTCTCAACTTGGTTCAGAGTCAGGTCCTATTGCCTCGTCTTCAAAGACCTCACTCGCCCTTCCGTCGACTCATGCTCAACCCAAGGTAAATAACGCACCCACTTTGCACATGCACGACCCAGAGATGCGCCTTCCTTCTTCAATCGAATACTGTAACCCCTCGTATTATGTCTTCCAAGTACGAGCAAAACAAGCCGAGGTCGAATCACAAAGAAGCGGCCCAATGACGAAAAGGAAGGACTCGCCTGTTCCATCGTCGAAGAACAAGAAAGGAAAGATTGTTGGTCTAGAAGACGGCTCTTCGGAAGATGATAGTGTACCGAAATTCAAAAAACAATTTAATAGATTCCACGAAGAGAATGGGGTGAGGACGGTCATTGGAAGTATAGGATCTGTGGAAAATGGTAGGTCATCCCTTCTTTTTATTTCGTCCTCCCCTTTTTCTGATATAACAATACAGTCAGAATGCTTCTCAAAGCAGGCTACCGACATGTTTATATCTCTCGTAAATTCGCCGTTAAGCATGGCTTTTTACCATCCGACGCAGCTCCAGGCCATTACGGTTATGGTGGACTGGTCACCATCGGAAAGTGGCCTATCTCGCTTGTACCGTCGGTTTCACAGCCCGGCCCACTTTCGAAGGCAGGGTATCAGCGTCCAAACGCGCTTAATAACCAAGCTACGAGTTCCTCTGCGGCTCCAAAGCCGCCTCCAAATAAGTCCCACACGAATGACGAAGTTTCGGCGTCCACGAGGATACAGAAATCTTCGGCTTCATCGATACTACCCCGGACGAATAGCATCAGACGCGTGAAGCAGCAAGCTCTACCAAACGGATTCGTTGACAGTCGAGATAAACTGGCAACAGACAGTCGGAAAGTCGTGATGGTGGATGTTTACCTCTCCGAGGAACCACATTTCGATGTGGTCCTCGGACGATCGTTTTTTGAGAAAAGGCAAGTCAAATTAAGCACTATCGACCCGACGGATGTGGTTTGTTTGGATACTGGGGAAAAGATTGAATGTGAATTGGTCATCCTGAAGGATGGAAAGGGAGAGATTGTAACAGTCACTTGATTGGGTGTATTCATGCTATTTTTACTTTGGTACATATTGTATGACCATAGGGTATAATAGGATGACTGAATAGCCTTCGCTGTCAATTCACTCGAATTCATCTCTAGATACTGGAAGAGAACGCAAATAAACGTTTTCCTGTACACCAGGCCTTGAAAAGCATTCCTGTAGTTGTGCAGCGCGCCGACCAAGAACAAGCAGTTTTTGTGGAACGTTGTGTTGCATCAACCTCAAACCATCCATGAAAGCGCCAAGGAAGTCCAAGGGGTCTTCATCGTCGCAGTCCTCCAGACCATGTATCAGAAAGAGCTTTGGGGCACAACGCTGCTTCTTCTCATAAAGATCTGATGCACTTTGCAAAGGAGCAATAAGAAGCTTCCTTATCTGCTCTTGAAGTGACAGGTGAAATAGCCAATGGTCATCAGCTACAATATGTGCAATGGGCATTTTAGTCTGAGGGATGTTCCGAGCAAGTTGATAAGCAAGCGTAGGGATGATGCATCTGCTCTCCGCTCTACTTGTGCTCTCACTAGAGTTGGCTGACAATTTAGCAGACACAGTGTCGCATTTCGAACGAAAGAACGAGGCCGAGAGTTCGCCACGCTGTGCTAAGAATTCCGCAAAGAATTGGGCGATGAGCGATGTCCTTGTATTTGATTACTCCTCGTATAACCACATTGTATGATGTTGGGTAGATGAAGAGCGGGTATAAAGCCAAATGAAGATATCTTTGACGGCTTCTTCTAGATCGTGCCTTTGAATCAACGGCACGGACAAAGACAGAGCAGAAGTATCCAAAGAACCAATCAAGAGCTGAGACCCCCATGCCTTCAGGGCTTTCATGTTTGCAATTTGTTGGTTGACCTCTTTTTGACGCTTTTGGGACATATGAAAAGCGGCTGGAGCGCTTTGCATAGCAAGCGTTTGAAGGCCAATGCGAATGTCGTTGACATTTTCGTAAGTGTTTTGTATAAGGTTGAAGTGGCCCCTTGTTATACGCACATCATTGCAGTTAGATGCGACTGCCATGTTCATCGACGGCCAAGATTGTAATTCCTTATTGCAATGGGGCACAGGCTGCTGTTGATATATTTGTTGGTCCTCTGCAATCTGATGACACGCCAGCTGGGCAGAAGGACTAGGCTGATGCGAAGTATTGCACGAAAGAAAGGTCTCATTGGACTTGGACAATGGATTTGTGATGCCTTGGCGCCCAATGGCCACAAGGAGTTCTGTGGGAGGTTCTTGAGCAGTGGCAAAAGTCTCATAAGAAAACTGAGATCGTGTATCCGAGCTCCCGTCAATCAAGTTGGAAATAGAATGAGCTGATCGGGATGTAAAGCTGCGTGATGGAAAGGGGATCTCCGCAATCGTGGTTGATGAAACAATATCTTCTAACCCCAAAGTCACGATAATATCTTCTGATTCCGTGACAAAGGATTCAACGGAAGATGAAATCCTTGATCGCATGCTTAATGACGAAGGAAATGCAGGGCCAGTGTTTGTCGATATGAAGCGCCGACCTTGGAACTAAAATGGTTTGCAACCCAATATTCGTGGTAATGCTGCTGTACGTCCTCTTTTTCGTCCTTTTCTTTCACAAACTTCGTGAACAGGTCTTGCACAGGCCTCGTGACGACCAACGATCCAAGACGCTGATCTACATCTGCCCACCGCGCCCGCCATACCGCACATGTTCCTTCCCGCCCAACGTTAACTTCATCATCTACGCGGAGGCTCTCCCACAAACCAACCCAGAAATTCCGTACATCCCTCCAAAACCACGTTTGAATCTCCCCAAGGCGACAGACAACGACAGACAACCCCTCGAGCAGCAGTCTGACGTATATCGGCAATTCAACGGCAAGCTGACCACGAAGTGCAAGATAAATCGTCGAACCTGTAAGCCAACTCGGATGGGGCCTATTCTTCGTATTAGAAGGCATTGTCAATAGGTGGCTCTTGCTCATGCATTGACGCGATCAGCTTGAATGACTGGACCATCGTCTCCAGAAGATGTGAGAATCTTGAGCACACGTTCATCTAATACCTTTTCCAAGTATGTTGCGAGTGGCATGAGACCATTCTGTACGATTCCAACAAAAGCACCAAATCCAAATCCCTTTGAACGTCGTTCAACCGTTAAGCCAGTAACTCTGCCAAGAGAGTGCGACCACTTCTGTAAGGCAAACATCACGTTGGACATCATCTTACAATGCTCTTTACAAATACTTGTGTGACGGCGTCGATCCGCTTCAACAGGACTTCGAGCGCCTCCACCTGGGCTGCCTCGGTATTTCCTTCTGTTAGCTGGGAAACCCACATGGTGGGTGATTTAATACCGCCATATCGGCCTAACGAAAGGTTGACAAGAGATGTAGTGCCAACTGGAGTAATCGGCGTCTTCGTTGTTTTGTTGGAGAGAACGCCTTTCACGACCTCGGCCTGTTTCCATCCTTCGTTCACATTTTGAAGGACTTCTTGCATGGTCGCCCGTGCCGCAAATCATCTTTGTCTGGGTGTCCGTCCGGCGTCTCGTCGATGATGGCAGTCAGCAAAATAGAATATCTAGGCAGTCTCTGCACGGGTCTGATTAACAATGATGCAAGATCCTGGAAGTAGGACAGCGAAGATATTAAAGTCTGGTAAGACACCAAGCAACTTTGCAACGCTGACGTCTGCGACAAATTTCGCAGGTGCTGTAGTAGAGCCTTTCCATTTCTGGAGCCTTGAAAGTTATAAATGATATTAAAGATGACAACAAACTTTATTGTGGTGAGACAGCGTACACTTACGATTCGGAGAAATAAGGCCCCCATATAACTGTCTCCCTGTCCAGCTTCCACAGCTGATCCAAGCGCCATCTTTAGGTTGTTGGTATGTTTTTTGGAGAGACTACCAAAAAACTGCATCAAAATGTGTTTTAAGTCTTGCAAGGCAGTTTTTGGCTCCGGAATATGGTCGGGAATGCCTAATAAGGGAACCCCGACGCATTTCACTGAAAATTTGCCCCGGAAGATTTAAACATATTCTGGTCACTGCGATCAAATCTTTTTGCGAAGAATCAAGCTGGCAATATAGTAACTTTGCAACTCTGACGTTTGTGCTGGCGCTGTAGCGCTGTTGGATGTAATGCTTGTAGAGACGTTCCATTTCTGGTGCCTTGAAAAAAATTTCATTGTTATAGGCTACTTACGATATGGAAAAATAAGGTCCCTGTCCACCTTCCACAGCCATCTCTAGGTCAGATGCTCGTCAAGAGAAAGAGGCCAGGATAGGCTTTTACACGTAACCTGGGCTCGGGTGCTTGATTCTGCAATAGCTATGGCAATGAACAAGAAAAGTTAAGGAAGCAAGCTAGATCATCTTACTAGGCTCAAAACCAACACCATACCATTCGTGTAACGTCTATCAACCTAACACGGCACCTGTAAATTGAAAACTGCAGAAATGTACTGGAGTGAAGTGATGATATGCTAATCGAGCAAAGCATTGCGCAAATCGTATCATATCTCACCCTACGAGAATGTACATGAAAAGGTGCATTGAACGGGATAATAATGTAAATTCCTCCTGTCAATTACTTGAGCCTTAATCGCTCTGCTCGCGTCGCCCGTCTGCGCTTCTTGAGCCTGGGTCAAGTGGAGACAACGTCAGAACACAGTAATAACACAAGGCGCAAGGAAGAAGGATTACAGAAAAGTAAAACTCACTTGTGTTTCTTCATCTTCTTTCTCCTCTTCCTCTTCGTACTATCCATCAGAACGTCTTCCCAATCTTTTTCAAACTGCTGCTTCAGAGTAATCCTATCTGCCTCCTTAGACACGTCCAACCCAAGACTCTTTAAAGTATCCTCCCAAGAAACAGTCGCACTGGCCTTGGACATTGTCAACGCTCTTGTCAGTTGCCTTGCGACTTCGGCATCTGCGTCGATGACAGATACTTCTGACGGTAACCCACTTGCTTCTCCAGAAAGATACTGCGTGACATGTTTATGGATTTCGGCTTCTGAAAGTGATGGACTGAACGGAGAATGACTGTAAGGCAAAGAGCGGAAGAGAGACGGCGGTTGAGAAATGAGGAGTAAGGGCCGATGAAGAGAGAAGAATTGGTGCATCCTCAAATCTTTAGGGCTTATCATTTGAGTGGGAATATGGCTGGAAGAAATGTCAGGGTACGAAAATGCTTGATTGCCTGAGGTTGTGCGACTGCTTCCGCTAGGAGCTGTTGTGCTAACGCTACCAGCCTTTGAGGACGCCGGTGACGACTCAGTAGATTCATTTATTGGATTTGACGTAGAGGGAGCATTGTTCTGGGAAGGTGCATCATGCAACTTGTCTCCTTTACCCTCTCCAGATGGCTCAGCCTTTGTGGTGGCGTTCGATGGTGTAGGCTTTGCCGCAACTACGGCGGCTTTCGGCGGCTTAGCCGAATTAAAAAAGCGACCTCCTGACCGCGAAGAGAAATAAGAATATGCCCTGCGACTTGCAGGTGCAAAGCGGCTGAAGGCAGACATGAACGCAGCCCGTCAGAGTCTAGACAAAGAATGGTGTTGTCAAAGAATCCATTGAGGCGCAGATGACGAAACCAAATATGTGTATACATCAGATGTGAAAACCAAGATTTTATCAGGATAAGCGTAATTTTACAGGTTATGATCCAAAAACCCGTTCGCAGCGATTTTTGTGTACCGCCTATTGTTCTTGCCACTCGAAAGACCCAACAATAGCAGTCCTACCAATGAAGCTTCCTCGATTCGGTGCCAAAATGGTCATCTTTTTCTTGGGAATGTCGACGTTCGTGCTGACGATGAAAGGCTTAATGAGAAGTAACGATCTTCAAAGAGATACCCTTACATTATCAGGAAACCAACTACAGCCAGATCAAGAATTTCTTCGTCATAGCGTTCATTTTCATCTGGGTGCTGCAGCGAGAGCAGTGCAAGGACAGAGTTCATTAACTTGGAGCCTGGTGACCCTGGGTTCACAAGTACAGGCTGCATTTCAGATACAGTACGTGCAGCTCCCACAGGCAAAGCATCAGAGGGTGCCATGGTATCTAGAAGTGTATTAGTAGCCGAATGACTTAAGTTGAACAGCATCTTCCAACCTGAACCTATCCTATAAATTTTCAGGTCACTAAAGTTGATAGCAGTTGATAGTGGTGAAAGAACAAGGTCGCTCAGATTTTCGCCGCCTAACGATCCATTGGTGATGCCAGGTAGGGGTTTAATAACTTGACCGTACATGTAAGAATGCAGTTCGCACTGGATGACACGCTCCCGATAGGCTGTGTCTACCTCAACGACCTGGATAGGGAGGCGAATGAGACAGCAACGAAGAAATAGCATTTTATCACGCACACCACCTGATTTCGGTACTTTCACAACAGTAAGCGTTGACCCATAAGTTCTCTGCATTTCCACATTAAGTTTCTCGTGTCCGACAACGACGATCACATTGACTATCAAGTTATCTTCAACGGCGAACATCTCGACATCGCAGATACTCACTTTTGAATGCATCTATGCAAGCTTTGATGAGCTTATGCCGATGATCAACACTTGATGGACTAGAAGCAAACGACGACGGTGTGTCCACAATCAAACCGGATGCTCTACCTATGCAAGATAAACACGAGGAAGGTTCATGGGCACCCAAAAAATACCTTCTGGATCAAGTTCAAAACGTTCATTAATATTTTCTCCAAGATTGCGAATGTGTCTGTCCATCAAAAGCGGATTCTTCTTCGTCTCCGCGTGGCCATACCAATATGCAAGTGGAAGAAGAGCATTAGAGGCCAACGACATCGGTGCTGTTGTCGCAGCTGTTCCGAAGGTATTAGCAGGCGAAGCAGTCGGGATAGGGCCGTAAACAGGTGCGACAGACAATGCTCCTGGAGCAGACCATCCTCCCTGAGACCATAAAACATAAATTGCGGGTGCGATCTTCTCACAGAGGAATGACACTCACCTCGCTTGGATCGACGTTTACAAGAAAAGGCGACCAGCTCTGACCAGCGCGTACGGCATAATTGGTCAAGATCTTGCAAATAGTTGTTTTCCCTGAGTGTTCGGGTCCAAGAATGAGAACTTTTGGAGGATCCGAATCCGCAGTCTCTCCGGGAGGTACGGGCGATCCCCGCATTTGCCTTAACGCTCGAACGCGCATTTGCTCCAATGCAATATGAAGGTTTGCGTACACTCTCATGGGAGTTTCATTGGATACATACTCTGTGGACGGCTCACCCGTAACGTATATCACGAACGGATTTAGCCTTTGAGTGCGAAAATCGAAACGAATACTCATCTCAATTGTGCAGCCCTTCCATGTGAAGACTGCCGCTTTACACTCAAATCCAAAGAGGTAGACTTTGCCTTCTGCTAATTCGAATCCAAATATCTCGGCATGCCCTTCAACAAGCTAGAATGAGCAAAACAGCTCGAAAACATTCGTCTAGGACAAGCAAAGGCACAGACCTTGATCGCCAGCGATGTTCCTGGATCTAGTTCAAACCGATACTCTGACTCCGGTTCTAAATCCCACTTTTTGGATTCAGCTGCTGCTTTTTCCATTCTATGCAAATAATATCGTAACTCAGTTTGTTACAGAAGTTCGATTCAAGCTCCGCACAAAACCTGGGCCAGACCATTCTAAGTATTTCCACATGTGACAGATTGTGGAAATGGAAATGCATCTCTTCAACTACCTCATCATCAGAAGCCTGAGAGCCGGATGTTGATCTTCTACCGCTTCAAGGCCGCTGTCGTTGGCAACTCCTGGGAATCAGGTATTATTAAAGTCTGATAGCCTATATGTAAAGAGGATTCTCGTCAAGTCTACCTCCACAATCCCCCCCTCCCCCCCCCCCACAATGTCTAATCCTGCAGCGGC
>QDKV01005362.1_pt1 | contig 71741 bp, 76 predicted proteins | sample 1861101 | NCBI WGS metagenome assembly QDKV01 (sample SAMN04275158, study PRJNA302643) | Fungus metagenome, whole genome shotgun sequencing project. | isolation source: fruitbody | host: Mallocybe terrigena | place: Sweden | collected 2013
AACCGGAACTGTAGTTTGTCAGCTTCCGACAAGACTTTAGACATCCCAGTTGAGCTTACCATTCCCGGCGCGTTCCTCGTTGAAGAACTTCACTTCTAATGGGTGCAAAGGGCGGGATACATCCGGATCGAAACAGAACCTGAATGCATTGTCACTTGAGCCACATCAAGGAAGGCGATAAAATCTGTTAAACCGCACCAGATTGCATGAATTTGATCCTCAACTTCATTTGAGTTCGCCCTCTCCTGAATGAAAGACATCACGGCCATGAGTTCCTCCTCGCCCCCAGCCTCGAATCCAGGAGAATCGTGGAAGATAAACCCTGGGTTGTTCTTGAAGGAGAATGCATTATGCACGTCATGAATCCCTCGCTACAGCATCAGAGTCAATGACTGATCGGAGAAACGCCTAAATATCACGGACCTTGGAGGTTGGGTTAATCTGTCGGTGAAGGAACGATAAGCTTGGGGTATCAAGCGGGGCTGATATCTTACAGTGTTGTAAACAGGATCCTCCTTTGTATTGCAAACCCGCTGAAGAAGTGTCGTTTTACCAGCATTTGCCCTCCCGACAATGAGGACGCGGAAGTGAGTGTATCTGGCCCGGAGTTTCGCAGCTTCTACTGGGTCGATCGCGAGGGAGGCGCAGCATCGACAGGTGCAGCGTCAACAGGTGCAGCGTCAACAGGTGCAGCATCAACGGGTGCAGCGTCAACAGGTGCAGCATCAACGGGTGCAGCACCGACAGGCGCGGCTGAAGGCGAGCGACTTTGAGGCGTACTCTGCGATCCAAGTCTGAAAGTCTTCTTCAGTCGATTGTAGAATCCTTTGGACTCTTCGGCGGTGGGCTGGCGATCGTTAGCCATATCGATGAGGGTAGGAGCTTGCTGGGATACACAAGCACAAATTGACCTCTCACGAACGTGTGATTGGTCGGGACTCGGAACACCACAGTATGCCGCAAGGGCAACCCAAATCTGAAAAAGATTTCTATATACTACGTGACTTCTCCTGAAGGAGTTCCCTTTCAACAGAACTCGAACGCTCGTTGGACGCTGTTCAAAATCGGTCCTCATGACAATAATTGACGGCTCCAGTGGCATATCTGAGACCACTCGGTCAAACGTCTCTATTCGAGCCTTCGTGGGGACCTTGTCAATGTAGCCCACATTGTGGGTCAAAAGGTTGGTGATATTGGCTAGCTAGGTGGAACATCCATCCCAGCTTCATATATCAGTTTTATAAGTTCCGTTTATTCACAACATTTCCAGTGGTTTCAAAAAGGACGATTCGTCAAACCTTCTCTGTTGTGAGTGTCAGCTGCCACCCTACCTTGAGAGTTCTGATTATTCCGTGCTTCAGTACGAATGCGGGTACTATGTGTTTGTCCCGAGTAAATCGCAAACGAGAGGTGTTGCTTAATCATGAGCACAGAGATTTTGCACAGCGAGTTACTCATTGCAGCCAGATACGCTCCCTAATGTGAGACTCAGAGCCATTCGTGGAAATGCCAAAACTTACTGATGCTCATCTGAAGATCTCTGACGAAAAAGAATATATTCTTATCCATGCAAGACGATGTCGTACTTGTATCCACAATCTCAGCCCGACATAGATCATTACAATCCCTGCCAAAAAAAAATTCGAACGACCCCAAACAAATCGAGAGAAAAAACTAATAGTATATAAAAGAAACACATAAATAAAGCAAGAGAGATAATTATCCAATTCAAGTTCTCGTCGTATAACCTCCCGTACTTCACGCAAGCCACCACCTTCCTTCACCCGCCTCGGACTACGATGAAGTACTGTCATCCTTACCCCGCAAGCGCGGGGACTTGCAACTTCAGAAGATATCTGTCCATTAACCGACGAGCCGTCGGGGGGTGCAAGTTGATGGCATCTCGACCCATTCTCCACCCGATACATAAAGCTTCTTGAGAAAGAAAGGGCATAATTTGATGAGCATGGCAATCGATTCGTTCGCTTCTGCCGTCGAAATGGGTACGGGTGACGATTTGATAACCGCACTAATGACATCGCTCAAAGGAAGAGCCCTCCGCTTTCGTGAAGGAGTGGAGTGACCACCAGTGGTTGGATTGGAGAAAAGCCTGAAAAACCAAACAATTAGAATTCTTATCGCAAAACAGTTTGAAAGTTAAATTAAAAATGGTGAGTACTTGCATCCAGATGCTTTCCGCTATGCCACCTAGACGACCCAACAAACATCTATGCCTCATCGCATCTTGACTCAATTTTAACATCTGATCCTTCGTCATTTTCGTTTCATCTAATTGGAGTTTTCGGACTTCATGAGGGATTTTCGTCGGAGAGGCCGACAATGATCGTTGACGGACGCGCTCGAGAAGTGCCTGTCGCCGAGATGTGGAAGGCGTCCTTGTAAGCGTATCATTAGACCCCTTTTGATGAACAGGTGTCGATGGGACAGCTACAGGGGGCGACTTGGTTGAGGGAGTCTGCAGAGGAATGGATTTCTGGTTCCGGTGAGGGGTCTGAGGGAACAAAGGTGAACTCTTCTTCGTAGGCGACTTTACAGTAATATAGGAAAGGGGATTGAAGAAAGATCAGTCCTGGTTCTCCTTGTCTGAGAGCGGAAAGGCGAAGGAGGTGCTCTTGGGATAAGGGACGAAGAGATGGCAGAAGGAGAACATGAAGCAAGTGTACGTGTTAGAGCAGACACTTTAGGAGTAGATAGGTCAGGTATATCTGCCAAAGGAATAGTTGGAAGCAATGGAGTATCTTGAATATCTTGATGGAGCTGGGTGAAGAAAAACAAATCTGCTCACGACACACGACTTAACAGGCAGCAAGTAAAGATCACGAACCTCAATCCATCGCTGCAGTTTTGCAAGAAACTCTGATCGTCTTTTATCTGACATAGCCGTCCAGCGGGCTACTGCAGCCATACCACTATCCATGTCCTTGTCGATATCAATCTCAACCTTGATTCCTATACCGTACGCAGGAATTCGGTTCCGATCCGTTTTCGAATAGTACGTCGCGGAACTGAGAACGAAACCCATTGAACCACGAGTCCAGTCAGACGGGTGTTCATGCGTTGACGAAGAATTGGTCAAGAACGGATTTTCTTCGTCATCCACGTCTCCGGCAGCCTTTAGTTTTTTCACGGGCAGGGATTCCCCGTCCCACTCCCACAGCCAGCATAACCGCTTAAGGTCTTCAATCTCAAGTGCAGTGGTAAAGCCAGAGTAAGTGGCAACAGAGATGTGGTTGAGAACATTGCGAACTATTCCCGAATCTGACGTGGGTGAGATCGCGCAAGTGGCCAACGCGTGAGAGAGCGCATGCTGCAATGCCACCTGAATATTGTACAAGCGCGAGAGGGGAGGCGGGAGAGATGGTTTAGCATTACTTGTCAAACGAGACCTAGTAGGTGGTGGTGTTGGAGGCCTGTTTTGCCAGGTCGTTTAGTAGTGTCGAACAGTAGAAATTCGAAAAACACATACACCGTACGCAACTTCTTTGGTGTCAGAATTCTATCATCTTCCTGAGATGGATACCTTTTCTTCCTAGGTGACAGTTGCAGAGACGTATACACGTCGGCCATGATAGCCAGTCGATGGACGCGTCCGTGATAGTCACGGCAGAATGACAAAGTTGAAGTCAAATTTTCTTGTGCACAAAATTTCCTTAACAGGAAATTTTTATGTTGAGAGCGTCTTCATGTCGACACCAGAGGATGAGCGATGGCGCTTGTACCGCTACACTGTACGGGATTTTTGCACCATTGCCAGTGAACGTAAAGCCATCAAAATAAGTCATCGACGCGTGGAGAGTCAAGTCTTCGATTCTGCAGTGGTTAGGCAGTAAAGGCTAGATGCGGTATATTCAGGCGGACTAGACGTTTTACTGACAAGCTCATACGTCGTTGCGTCTAAGAAAATCAAGAGTGTAACAAAGATGCATAAGTGTTCGCAAGGCCATAGCGAATTGACAATGAGCTGATCTGCGGATAGGGCAAAGGCGTCAAAATGTTCCCACAATGTCTTGTGCAGTTCACAAATGCGGCGAAGAGAAGATCTTTGACTTCAAGTATAGACACTTCAATAACAGAAGGCAAATGGAGACATTGCACAAAAGCGTAGGCCAATTAGGGTAGTTGTTAATAAGAATGTGGTGTGGGCAACGATGTTATATGGAAAAAAAAGGATGGGACCTTGAACATAAGAGTGGATCTGAGCAAAGGAAATCGAAGATGTGGTCGATGATTTCTAGTGGTAGCGGGTGCACGCTGTGTCTATTGCGTTGGTAATTGAATGTATGTTGCTATGTAATTATGCACTACAAGAAACGTGGTATCAAAGAGTGTATGATACATCACACACTTTAAAAATAATTATAATTCATAATGTATAATTCCACCAAGGCGACCATCGAGAAGCGCCATGCCCCAATTTGCATCGTCGACATCCGGAGATTGTGTGACCTCGATGTTGACGTGAACAATCTTGCCATATGCAATTGGATCCGCGCTCATGGCCCAAGTCCGAAATATAATAGAGCTTTGCTGCTGTCGTAGATACGGGGGAATAATGTAGACAACAATAGGCGGGGTCGCCATGCGTGGTGTGCCCACGAGCGGAAACGCAAACTGCGTGAGATTGGGCATGAATTCGAAAGGCACGCGTTGTATCCAGCTCGGTACTCGCAGACTCGAATCCCGTGGCAACTGGTGGGCCTCTGATGGCTTCAATGCATTCTCCGTAGGCAGCCATAGGGTTAAATGGGTTAGCTGTCGAAGGAAAGCTTGCCCTTGTGGAGATGAGGTTATTGGATTCCACCGTGGGTTGATACCGGCCATCGTCAGGTGCTTGCAATTCCAGTTTCGTGCGTTTGGACCGTACGGACCACCAAGGATCCCATAGAGCAAATGATGGGAACTAAACGTGAAGCCGAGTGTTTCTGCATTACGGAATACTTCTCCGAGAAGGTCGTACTGATTCGGTATTGAGTTTTCCTGCAGCATCGGCTCCCAGCACCTTGAACACCAAAAACGACGAACAAGGTTGGAATAATCGAGTTTGAGGCGTGAGCCTATGCTGGCAAGCCATTTCTGTTGTTGAAGAGTTCGGATGAATTTGCTCAGGGATTCGTGACTGTTGAGCATCACGGTGTGAAGGAGATGGGGCATTACGACTTGTCGGACGCTGTGAGATACGGAGGCAAGGGCACGCGCAGTCGCATAAACCTGATATGGTGATGACTGGTCGGCTTGCTGTACAGGAGAGGCTGCCACACGAAAAATTTCGAGGCCCAACTCGATTGGAAGATGAGAAAATGGGAAGGACATTGAATTTTTGACGGATGGGCAAGATCAAATGTAAAGGTTGGGTTGTTCGAAGGGAGGCTTATATACCAGAGCGGCAGGGCATTGTTGCAGACATATTCACCAAAGGTGGTAACAATTCGTATGTCGTCTAGCGACACGAGGCTTTTTTGGGAAACGCCTTTTTCGGAAACAGAATCCCTTTTTTGCAATGGGCCTAGGGTCTATCATAGAACAATTCTTTCAGAAATCTTTGCATGAGAAGAGAGACCTAAAAGTGTACTTTCCTTTATTCTTGACGTCGTTGGCTTGCCTGTTGTAGCAACTGCCGACTTTGATCACTACTTGGGGGTCAGAAAGTAAACAATTGCTTGGAACTTGCGCAGCATTCAAGCCGAAAACAAAAGGGTTTTACACCCCGACGATAAATCCACCGACTTCATGGTATTTTACAGATGGTTTAGAGGACAATTGAAAACAGGAGACGAATGGTAGAATGCATATGATAATGTACCTTCATGACAATAGTCAACTCCGAAGCTGCACGAAGAAAAAGTGCAATTCCCACATGTTCAGATCCCTCTTTCCTTCACGTAACGGTGGGAGCGCCAATCAACTGAAAACGACAAGTACAGGTACAGTACAGTACAGTGACGTGAAGAGTGACAAAAGAGGGCAGCTACTTAGACAACAATAATAGTGGGGAATCATAAATGCAGCAGACAGCTTGTAAAGAAAAATGAAGAAGTGCAATTAATGAGATAAATCAGATTAAATTCCTGTGAATGTGAGTTGCATGCCATCCCTTTTTATCATTCGATTTCGTGAAGATGTCTAATTGAAAATAGTTGATTCATATATACTTTCAGATAGAGGGAAGAAAGGGCTTACTGTCCCAGAACTTTGTTCATCCTGAACATGTCTATCTTCTCGACTCCAAAGACCGCTTTGAAATTTGGGTCACAAAGGATTTCACGCTTATTCGCCGGATTTTGAAGCTCCCTGTCCTTAATATAAACCCACAGCTGCTTAACCACTTGTGGTCGTGATAACTTGTCAACTTGCAGCAAAGCAGATAAAGAGGCACTATTAATGAACGTTCCCCAAATAAATCAGATCACATTGTTAGGCAGGTCGTATACTCTGTTCTTACCTTAGGGCAAACTCCTTCGCAAAACCACCTTTGGCACCTGAACCGTTCGCGGTTCTCTTCCTCGTCTTTTTCCCTCCTTCTTCGTTACTTCCGTCATCCGAATTGACAGTAGCAGCGCTCTTCCTTGCCCGTGAACCTCGTTTAACAACACTACCACGGCCTTTACCGTTAGTCCTCGTCGAGCGACCATTGATCTCGCTTGAAAGTTTACGAGCCAGCTCTGCATCGGCTTGTTCCTGTTTTGTCCCCTTCTTCGACTTCTTCGCGGGTGGCAGACTCCCTTCCTCTCCCCCATCATCTCCGGTAAAGTCTTCCTGAGCTTCTTCGTCCTCCTCCTCTTTTGCCCTATGAGAATTATGCTCCCCTTGGTGGTCCCCACGATCCGCCTCCGCACTCACCCTCTCAAAAACGCTTGCGATAATTTCACCAACGGCTTCTTTATTCTCCTTGAAGAACTCAGCACTCAGTGTGGGGTCCAAGTCGGAAAGTTGCCGCCTGACGCGCTTTGCGCTGATAGTTGTTAAATCTGTGCCAGGAGCAGACAGAATTTGATAGATCCGTGGTTCCAGAGATCCGAAGTCGAAAGCCATGACTACTCGCAGCGTAGAAGTATAGGTATAGAATAAGTTAAGACAAGAGAATAAAAGGAAAGATAACAATTTGCCCGATCTGGAAGACGAAAACGACGTCGAAGATGAAGGACCCTTGAATGTCGAGACCGGATGCAAACCCCGAATAGCACGTGGGTAACAGGTAAAGCACAGACAAACAAGCGCCCACAGTTCACTCCAAGCATTACAGCTACATGTGAAAAGTTAGTTCTATTTACAAGATACACTACCGTAGGATAGCCCAATCGCCTCTTCCTTGGTCATCAGCAGGAGGGAATATACCGCCATTCGCGGCGTTTTGTCCTTGTTCCCTTTGCTCTCTCCGCATCCTCTCCACCATCCTTGTCCGAATATAAAGCAAGATAGAGATAACAAGACATAGCAAGACTAACAAAACCGTCTCTCCAAATCCATCTGTCACCCTGTTTTCTCGGTCTCGTGCCCGGAGTGCACCGTCGAAATAGTCTTCTGGCCCAAAGTCACTTTCCCGTTCGCGATCTGCATCGCGTCTATCTCTAGCCCACTAAGAAATGGATCGCGACATGAACAATTTTTAAAAAATAGGGAAGAAAAAGAACCTTGATTGGATCTTCCTCAATCTGCGACGTTCGTCCCTGTCCTCGTCGGCGATGGAACTCTTCCTTCGCTTTGCCAAAGTACCATGGTCCGCCTTCGTCTTCTCTATGACGGTCTACTTCTCCAGGAGGGTCTTCTATTTCACCTTGCCTTCCATCTTCAATTTGACTCACTTCGTCTTCGTTGGCTATAGATTGCATGTGTTAGCCTGAAAGACCACTTCATGAAAACCAAACATGACTCTACCTAACTCTTCTGGTTCGGGACCCCATATCGTAAGTCCATCCTCACCCCCCCTCAAAGTATGCCACATGCTCTTTGCATACAACTTGAATAATGAGAGTGTGACAGGCAGATATGCTTCTGAGTTCGTTTCAAGGGCCAAGTCATAATAGCGCTTAGCAAGGTGGAAGTCCTACAAGGTCATAAGAAAGCAAAGGAGTCAAGCCAGCTAGATAGCTCAATAAATTCTCTTGAACATACCCGTGGAACACCAATCCCATTCTCGTACATCCAACCAAGATTCCACATTGCCAAAGCACTCATCTGCGTATCCGAAGCCGAACGGTAGTATCTTGCTGCTTTCTCATATCTTGACTGTTCATCCTCTTCTGGAACACCAAGACCATGGTAGTAATAATCACCAACCTTGACAAGCGCGTCAATGTTGTGCTGGTCTGCGGCTCGGATCCATTGTGTAAGTGCAAGATGGGCAGTCTCGTTGGACGGCTGGAAGGGCGAGAATCGTGTGAAGCGAAGCATGCTTTTATCTACGTTCCAAAAAAAATCAAAACCAGTATTCAACGTTACGGGAATGCTCCTGACCTTGATCTAGAATGTACGCCAAATTGTTTTGGGCAATTTCTGATCCTCTCTCAGCAGCGATCCACCATTTCAAGATCGCAGCCTCTTTGTTTTGATCGCCTCCAGCCATCCAGGCCGCTTCTGCATCCCCCAAGAGGTTATCGTCCCAAACTCCGCGTTCTGCAACAATTTTATAGAAGGAAACGGCCATTGCACATGAGCTAGATTTAAGATGTGCTGGTGTGTTGGGATTGGATGCTGAGGTAGAATGGAGCTCTCCCAGGTAGTAATAGGCTTCAAAAGGAGAACCACTCCGAACAGCGGTCTCGAAGTAGCCCGTGGCAAGAGCAGGCTCACTACGGTCTGGAAATACCAGACATTCTGAGTATCAAAGTAATAAAGTATGGAAAAAGAGAACCCCACCAAAATGGTATCTGCCCATGTTCACTTGGGCCTCTGCGAGTTCCTGAGCCGCTGCAGCATCGAAGCAAGCCAGCGCCTTTTTGATATCTTGCTTGACTCCAAGACCGTCTCTGTAAATGATACCCAGGCCATTGTAGCCTTCTCTATCCCCGTTCTCGACGCTTCTCTCAAACCAAGCCTTCGCCATCGTATAATCTGTCTTGACCCCTTCTCCTCTCAAATACATTCTGCCAAGAAACGCGGCACTGGCAGCAGCATAGCCAACAGGTTTGTGCTCGTCTTTGGTCGTCAAGGAACTCGGTGGGTCATTCGGCCAAACTTTGCGTGTGATGAAAAGGAAGTATTTGCGGGCGGACTTATAGTTTCGCGGGACAGCTCCAACGCCTTCGCTACCGGAGGCAACCCCCCCTGGAGATGTGTAGATGCTTCCTTGGTAGAAGATCTTGCCGAGACGATAAGCAAAGTCAATCTCTCCGCGTTCCGCATTGAACTGGAAAGAAGTCATGTCAGGATTAAAATTCGTTTCATTAGACGCACAAGGTAGTATTCTAGGACATCTTCCCATGTTTCGCCCGCTGCACGCGCTAATCCTTCTCTGATGGCCGGTCGTTGGGTGTTATGGCCAGTTGAAGCGACGCTGGCTCCTGTGCCATAGATTCCACCGGCAAGATCGGACACGCGAATTGGTGTGTGAGGTAACGTACGTCCGCCAGGCGGGCCAGAACGGAATTTAACCATAGCTAAATTAGGACAAAAGGATATGAGACGCGATTCAACACAAGACTGGCGCTTCCAAATGACCTTGCTCCGCGGCACGTCCATACCAGTCCAACGCGCTATGACAATTTTCCAACGTTCCAATTCCACTCCAGTAGCGGTATCCCAGCTGCATTTGCGCGCCTTGATCACCACCGCCGGCTGCGAATGCTGTGTACAGCTGTGATTTTGCTTGATCAACGGATACAATGTTCTTGTAACCAGAAGCGTAGTAGAAGGCTAATAAGGATTGCGACGTTGCATTTCCCGTCCTTGTTGCGTGTTGGTGAAGAGCATGGTATGCTAATCGAGGATTAAACGGGACATGTGGGGTGGGTGGAAACTGTAATCCAAAAGACTTTGAAAAAGCCGAAAGCCTAGCGAGTTGAATGAGTCTCACCAGAGAAATTTGTGCAAGCACAAACAAAGCATCTGTGTTACCTAACTCGGCAGAATGTTGAAGTAAGTCGACGACTTTGATGGCTTTCACCCGCTGTTCCTCCTGTCTTTCTTTTTCTTTTGAAAGCAGAAAGAGCGTGTCTTGAGTGAAGACATTGAGCAAGCGACCAAATGACATCTGATACAGTCTGAGTAGAATCCGAAGCAGGCTCCCAAACGGTCCTTGACCTTGAAAGTTTGGAAGAAATGAGGAGATAAACGACTTGGAGCTGCTATATCCAGTTCCGAAGGTAGAAGGAGGTGGATGGTGCACATTATTACTCTTAAGGTTTGTTAGGGTAGCGACTGCTTGCTTGTAAGCTCGAGTGGCTGCAAGAAAGGTTGATGAATGTTAATGTCAATATGGATGGAAAGACCTCCCAACCTTCTACCGCTCGTTGATCCAAGTCCTGCTGATACCAATCATGCTGCACCGACTGGGAACTCTGGATAAAGACTCAGGTAATCCACAAGCAAGGAAAAATATTTATAAGCCGTACGGGTTCGCTTTGTGTGACGAAAGCTGTTGATGACGGCGAGGGTAATAAACTCGTTGTGGTAGACTCAGCGGATACCTAAAGGAAGGCAACAAATAGAATCTTCTTTAATTCGAACAAGAATACGATCTACTCACATAAGTGGTTTCAGAGGTAGGTGAATCTCGTGCCGAGGAGATAGCTGAGAGTGCAATGAGGCCGAAGGCTAGCCAGGCGGCCTTCCGGGCACAGAGTTTGTTTTTTAAATGCATTTCAAAATGTTACAGTTATGTTGAACTGATAAAGCGTTCAATGATAGCGCATGGTTACAGAGCAATTCAAAACCGAGTGAGTCGTCGAGATCTTACTTGGTTCGGCAATACTACTAGACACGCGAAAGACACGTAGCATCACATGATCAAATTCCTATTATCTTGGCTGCGTATATATTCCAACTGAAATTCATTCGCACTTCCTGCAATATCTTCAACCGTACTTCTTCTTTTGAACCACCGAGAACTACCCTTAGGTAGACCCAGAGGGATTCGTGAGTAGGGAATGCAGTCAAGAGCGATAGGCAGTGTTCCACAAGTGACGAAGAATCCACAACAACATCTTGTGTGAAGGCCTCGATGGTGTGCAGGTGATCGAGGATTCTCTGACACTGAGATAACTGGTGCATGGCCGTGTAATCAGACGGATGGCAATCTGTCCACTTCCGCAATTCGACATATGCATCGACTAAAAGTCGTAGAAACCCTTGTGATTGGTGTTCATCCTGATGGTAATAAATGGAAGAAAGGGCAATATCGATTAACCAATGCCAGTGATTCCATGCATGGTAATTGCGTGGGTAGGTTTCGCAAGTATGGTATACAATCGCGATTTCTCGAAGAATATCCTCCAGATCGAGCTTGGGAAGCAATTCTGCCTCTTCGGCTGAAGCCCAGTGTTCCAAAGGAGGGTGTTGATGTACACTTGACCCCAGTGTGCCATGGATAAGCTTCAAACACCATCGTCGATGATCCCAAATAATCGATTGTTTTGCACAGTCAGTTAAACCGCGTAAGAGCAGTTCCATAAAACGAAGCTCTTTCACTGGGGAATCCAGATGACCGGTTTGAATGAGGCGTTTACGGCCGTTGAGTGCAGTCTGGTGGGTGGGATTCAAGATGAGGATAACGCAAGTGGCAGCAATGGCCGTTCGAGCATCGGAGGTACGCCAGGGCATTGAAACAGCAGCCAGATAAATTCGTGCCATGACTTTCTTGGGTATTCCCAGATTTCCATCTACTAGGACAAAGGGAAATTCTGGCGAAGGTTTGCGTGAGCCTAGGAGCATCTCGATAGACTGCCAGTCTTCAAGGTTTCCTGGTAAAATCTCGATAGATGTTCTGTCACAGAGAAACATTACTGGTTGTATTCTGTAGGTCTTTAAAGGTGACTTACAATCCGTGATTCAACAGGTCTGATAACTTGTAAACCAACGCATGATCACTGGCCCGGGCAGATACAAACATGTAAATATCTCAGTCGCGTCGCGACGCGCTTTGATACCAATAGACTCCGATGCTCCTACGCAATTGATCCAACCTCCCAGAGTCCCAGATTTCTGTTCACTGCACCTCGAAAACCTAGGTTGCCTTCGGAAACCCCTATCGAGCTCCTTGAGCTAGACTCTTAAGTTTCCGACAGTTTCATTGCCTCCCTTGACGAATATCACCTATGACTCCTGACACTATCAATCAGCCCGGCGCTCCCACTTTTGAAACCATCCAAGGGACGGATATGATCCCGGAGGGTCTGTCAAGCCCCAAAATCGACATCCAGCGCTTTCTGGAAGTCGAGCGTATCCTCAGCCTGCATTCACCAAGTGGTCTTCGAGCCGAACTTTTCAATTTATGGCGAAAGTAATTTTTATCTCTCCAAACCCCTCTCCAGTCCCAATAAGTGACACATAATCTTCAAACATGTCTCCATCTCCGCATTCCTGCGAATGCGAAGGACGAAAACTTTGAATCGCTGAACAACCAAATATGTGAACCCCTTTCATTTGATTTCATGGCAACCCACTATGCTACTGTTGCATGACAAAAGGGACGCCGCTGAAAACGAAACTCCTTCCGCACCTCTACTTGAACCAATAACTCTACCGGTCCCGGAACTTCCAGACGTCTTCAACTCGAACCTCCCCTCATCCCATTTCACCACCCTCTCGTCCATCGTCTCCTCCACTCTAGCCCATTCCAGCTCCAACCCAGAACAAAGCGGAAGCACCCTCTCAGACTCAGCGACCCTTTGGCCAATCCATCTGAGCAAGCGACCACGAACGAATCGACTTCCGACCCAACCTGCAATGCTTGGGAGAATCGAGACGAGTCCAACGGCTGGAATGTCAGCTGGGGTGGAGCCATACCTCAACGTTGAACCAGATGAGGAAACTCTCATCAAAGGGACCTCAGGCACGCAACCTGGAATCTTCTCATATGGCCTATTTCCAACTTCAGTCCTTCCACAGCACTCAACTATCGAATCTTCGGTTTATTTGCTTACGGAGGTCCCGAATATCTCAAGGGGTGGAGTCTACAAACTTCCACTAAGCCCTTACGTACTCCTCCCTCAACGTCACGGACGAGTTCCGTTCATTTATTCAGGAAATCGACACATACCTCGATACCCGCAGTTCCAAGAGTCCATATCTCGTGGACTACTTGCCAACCCGATTCGTGTGCCCGATCCCGACTCGAACGTACTGTACTGTCGATTTCCACCAGTCGAGAACCTTCTCTGCACACTCGCAGCTCGATGCCCCCGTCCGCGCTTAGGACATCCCTGCGGATACTACGAGCTTGACGAGATCCGCACTCTCGTCTCTCTCCCTCCAATAGCGAAATCAAGCCATCCCGACGCGGCCAAATGTGGCCAGTGTGACGACGGCTGGATCACAGCCGTCTCCCTCATGGCTCTATCTCACGTGCATCTCATTGTTACACCCAACCATGGAGGATCCGCCTATCGAAGAAATCCTTGAATCCCGCTCCTTTCAAGAAGTATTTCACCACTCACCGAGTTTTTTCCCGAAGGTCGGGGACCTTGCCATTGGACTTGAGGGATTATCTCCTCCTCCGCGAGTACGCCATCGACATGACTAAGCCCATCCTCCGTCTCCTGCACATTCCGTTTTCAGAAGCTTACCGTCCGCAACAGGATTATCAATGCAATCAACCGGCCCAAATTTTCTTATATGTTGTACAACCCTGAATACTTTTCCGAGTGAAATGCTAGATCCACTGGACCTACGTAAGTAAATATTCTCACATTTCCTTGTTAATATTTTGGACAGACTACCACTCTTTCTTGCCGAAACGGCCTCAATATCACAACCAACTACCAAGGAGGCATTTCCACGTTCGGATTAACCTGTCTTTGTCGCCCTACCAACGAGCATTTCGACGCAATAATGGTAGGTCTCAAAAACCCTAATGGGCCAGCATTATTGAAACATTGGACCAACGAACCATGCGAAATTTAAATTCATCGCAATCTGGTAAGACTAGAAAGTTTAATAAGTAAATAGTAAGCTACAGTGGTTCATGCACATGTTGAAGCGCAGAAACAAGGTTAAATTCATCGCAATCTGGTAAGACTAGAAAGTTTAAGTAAATAGTAAGCTACAGTGGTTCATGCACATGTTGAAGAGCAGAAACAAGGCTAACTTAAAAAATCATGAATGAGAAATTGGGAATGACAAGTTACACCAACACTTCAACTTGGTAGCACACCTGCGCCATCTGACAATGATTCCATATATATCTCCTCAGTCTGTACATTTTCTTGATTTCCATCCGCCTGAGACTTTGACAATGTTGGCCCAGGCAGCCGTTGAGACACAAGCACCAAGTCGCCGAAAAGGCCAGAGTTGGGCTTCGTATTCAGCAGCAATATCACATTGAAGAACCCACCGAGGGCGAACAAGGAGTCAGTAGCAAAGATGGCAGCTATGGGAGTGTTGGTGCTGTTGTGCTTTGCCTGCTGCACAAAACCACTCCAGCGAATGACACTCAGTGGAAGAACACTAATGCAGTATGTTAATGGATAGCTGCATGATTAATCAGGTTGGCAGGTCAATCGGAAGGCTCGGAAAATCTGATACTCACGCCAAGAAGATGAGTGCTTGACGCCAATTATCATCACGGAGGATGTCTCGTATTATCCACAAGAGAGGGATGTAAACGACGAGGGAAATGAGTAATGCCAACCAAAGCCACATGTACTCAGTGACAATGCGCCACACCATGTACTTTTGGGATATCCAGCACCAGTACTACAATTTTGGATTGATTTCAATATCTTACGTAGGCATGAATAGTGTAAATAATGCTAAGTGCTTACCGGAGTTGGCGACACGAATGACGGATTACGAACATTGCCAACGGCCACAATGATTGCAATGACGAGCCAGATGAAGGCAATCACAACAACTGTGAACCTTATGGATGAAATATCCTTCCTCATCCAAAGGAGGAGACATGTGTAGATACTGATTGTCTGAAGGAACGAACAACAAAAAAAGGCTCAATTAGCATTGCTCCATATGTTGAGAACAAAAATTTACGAGATTGGAAATTGCAACGGCTGTCTCTCCAACATTTTGGATGATGCCTGCAGACAAAGAAGCATGAAATGCACCATCTCCAACCAAACAAAGCAACCAACCTTGAGCATTGCAAAGTGTTCCCACCTCAACCTTCCCATCTTGCACCCATTTTGCATCTAGCGCACCCCCAGTTGCCTGCAAGGCATCTGCAACAAATAACGAAAGCTGAAGTTAGGTTAATGTCAATTCTCCCATCTGTATAGGTATGGAAACGCACCATCAACACGTCCATTGGTTGGTGGAACAACCGCAGTCCTCGCCTTCGCCTCTCAGGGTTTAAGTAGAGTCGGCTAATGTTCCACTGAACAGGAAAGGTTTAATCCGTATGAAGTCTTCATCGGGGAGTCACATACCAAAATAACAAAAAAGACATAACAAACCGCAATCAACGACACGACTGAGGCTACGGTTGTGAGCTGGAATGTCGACGTTGAGCAAGTGTCCAAAAAGCTGAAAAGAAGTGTCTTACCAGTAAGCCAAGGCTTTCTGCTCTGGTAAAGCAACGTAGGGTCGTTGAATTGGCAGACACAGCTAGCTCGTCTGGTGTACATATAGTTCCAGAAGGTCGCTCGCTCATGCTGATACTGAGGGTGTGGCACGATTGGTGCCGGGATGGTCAAAGACAAAAAAAGATTGGAAAGAACCTCTCAAGATCTCGACCCCCCAGAGTAGGGTCTTTTTATCAGTGGACTGACATGCTATGTAACACAGCTTTTGGGATTCATTTAAGTTAAGTAGTTGTGCACAAAAAATGAGAGTATCTTTGTTCACGTTCTGGCAACGCGCTGTCACGCGTGATATTAATAACCCTCTGAGTCTTAACGGTCCGGTTCCCATGTAACATCAACAAAAAATTTAAGTGTACTACAGTACCTTGACTCTCTGCACCTAAAAAAATTAATTTTTAATCTAAATTACTTCGCTGTAGCCCCACAAAACCATCCATAAATTTTGAGACCATCACAGGACTGGGACCTCATGGCGGAAAATCTCACGTCAACATTCACAGCTTCATGACAGGGTGTGTAGCTTTTCATCAATGCTACAGTATAACAAATTCGGAAAACCTTGTCTTGCCCTCCCACACGCACTGGAAGTTGGTCACAACACCGAAGCAACCCCCCAAGTGGACACCCGGCACCAAGAGATTTGAAAGTCGTTGGCAAAATCCAGAGGGGGAAGAAAATCGCGACGTCAAGAGAGAACAAAGCGATGGTAGAAGAATCATACCTGAGGACGTGAATACTGAGGATAATCAGGAGAAACCACACAATCATCAATCTTGTAGCACTCTAGAGATGAGGTGCGCGAAATGCAGATAGCTGGCGGACTTACTGAGTTGTGATAGCATCGTGACATAAGTTCTTCTTGGAATGATAGAATTGTAATATTTCCAAGAATAACATATTTTACTTTAGAAAATCTCGGTTAACATAAACTAACAACTTTGTTACCATGTTGGAAATCTGATTTAACCGTGTTAATAGTAACAGAAATTTATGTTAGAAAATGTTAGAAATCATCACCGCTAAGTTGTCTACCAGTTGTCGATCTACGGTGATTTTGTAATTGGTGGCAGCACGAGCTGACAGCAATGGCAGGCAATGGCTGATCAACCACAAAACCTTAAAAGTTTTTGTGAGATTTATTTATCCGCCACCGGGATTGGGACTGAACGGTCTAAAGCGGACCGCCGACACAACTCTTTGTTGAATAGGAGCTGTATGTGGAGAGCTCTTGCCCTCCGAACAAGCTGCAAAGGATTCATTTCCAAAGATCTCTTTGTTCAATCCAGGAGTGTATCTATCTATAACAGATATCGCGGACCAACCATTTCTACAGCGCGTCCTAACCGTGATAAACCTATCTCTCCAAACCCCTCAGGGTCTCTAAAGCCAATGGACTTTTTAGACGGACCTCTTGTTTGGATAGACTGTGAGATGACGGGGCTTGATCATCGTGAAGATAGATTATTGGAAATTGCAGTGAGTTCTATGTTTTTTTTAGATTCATTGGTAAATATTATTATTGTTCAGGTCATAATTACGAATGGCAATCTAGAACCGATAGACGAAGGAATTGAATATGTTATACGCACAGAAAGGGCTATTTTGGATGGGTAAACCGTCCTTATTTACATGCCATTCCCCAGCTTCTAACCTCCACCCCCAAAAAAAAACGAAATCAGGATGGATGAATGGTGCACCAGACAACATGGACAGGTCAGCGCTAGTATCCTTCGAAACGATATATTTTTCAGATCTTTACTTGTGACATTGTATATAGTCAGGTCTCACTCAAGCTTGCCTGGATTCACCACATTCCCTAGAGGACGTCTCAAAAGCCGTCCTTCAATACGTAAAGCACCGAATCCCCAAACAAAAAATAGGCGTCTTAGCTGGCAACTCTGTCCACTGCGACAGAATGTTCCTTACAGACGCAATGCCTGAACTCCTCGATTGGCTTCATTACCGGTGCGCTTACCCATTTCCAATATTAGCTTTAATTTGTTTTCCCCTTTGACTAAAAAGAAAATATCAGAATCGTTGGTGAGTTGAATTCTCTTTTCGATATATGGCCGATAACTATTTTAATATAAAGATGTTTCGTCCATCAAGGTATTTTTAAGATTGTTTTTTCTTCTTGAATGATACAAGATGACCCAACTGCGAACTTAGGAACTAGCTCGTAGGTGGTACGGTAAAAGAGGGTTTCCTCCTAAAACCGTCGAAAGCACTCATCGGTACGCTTTCTATGTCTCCCTCCATCATAAATTGACACTCATTCCCCTCTAGAGCATTGGACGATATCCGAGCTTCGATCCAAGGTTTTTTGCTAAGATTTTTCCTCAAGTCGAGTATGTCCAACTGATTGTTTTAGAATTGCAATGGTATCGGGAGAATATTTTCGTTTCGTCACAACTACCTGCCCGTTCAAAAGTAGAGGAGCCTCTCAAGCAAGATTCTCTCGACGGATGATTAATTCCATTCTTCATCTTTCATTAAACTGCAATCTTTAGGGAATGGACGTTATTTATGTAATTCAGAGAATGTCACTTGGATGGCGATTGTATACTACTTCAGCGTCCCAAGCGTAATGTCCAAACCTTAACCTCCTTCATGAGCTTCACGCGGACGACCATCTAGCAGATTAACAAGGCATAGCAGGGCAGCCGCAAAAGGCCTGTGTGCGGCCGTCATTGACAGCAATGAAGACAACTTGATTGATTTGGAAAGTCGAAGAACGGAATACGTTCACTGCTGCGCCGTAGTTTTGGGTAAGATCCATCGAAGTAATGGAGTAAGTCCCCAAAGAATTAGATAGTTTATCAGTTATTGTGCAGAGCTACCAAGGAAAGGCGTAGAAACATTTCAGCATACGGTCGATGAAGACTCCGAAGACTCCGAAAGCTTGATAGCACGTGATGGATGCACTGAAAATTAAGAGCTCGATTCCTCCATCTCCACAGCATGAGTCTCCTACGACTCCAATCCTTTAGGGGATGTAGGAGCATCCCTCGAGCATGGGTTCGTTCTTTTTGTGCTACCAGGGCTACTACTTTTGCTATTTCCCCTTCAAAACCTCTTCGTGCAATAGCCGCCCCTGCAGTGGGCTCCTACCAGCCAAAAGAGGGCGAACATGTTCTTAATTCTCCGTCAGAGATTGCTAGAAAAATATCTGCAAAAGTTCTACCCAAATTACCCAGGCCGGACGTAAAACGGGTTGTCGTCGTCGGCAGTGGAGGCCTCAGCATCGGACAAGCGGGTGAATTCGATTATTCGGGCTCGCAAGCTCTGAAGGCCCTTCACGAAGAAGGTGTCGAAGCTATTCTCATCAACCCCAACATTGCTACGTGGCAAACCTCGCATCAATTGGCCTCAGAGGTTTATTTTCTTCCTGTCACTCCAGATTACGTCGCATACGTCCTGGAGAAAGAACGACCCGACGGTATCTTGCTGACTTTCGGTGGTCAAAGCGCGCTTAATGTTGGAATCGCACTGGATAAGATGGGCGTCCTTGAGAGGCTGGGCGTACAAGTCTTAGGCACGCCTATCCGTACGCTCGAGGTGTCAGAGGATCGAGAGCTTTTTGTCCAGGCTCTAAAAGGTGTGCATATGTCGGGTGTAGGGTGTTTTTTTCCCCCACTTACATTATGCACCAGAGATTGATATCCCTGTTGCTCAATCCACGGCCGTTTCTTCCGTAAACGACGCCCTGAAAGCCGCAGAGAAAATTGGTTATCCTGTTATCTTACGTTCAGCGTTCACTCTCGGTGGCCTTGGATCGGGGTTTGCTAATAACCCCGACGAATTGCGCGACTTATCGGCCAAGAGTCTCAGTCTCAGCCCTCAAGTCCTTATCGAACGTAGTATGAAAGGTTGGAAGGAGCTGGAATATGAGGTTGTTCGAGATGGGGCAGATGTATTGTTTACTATCATACTGTTCACGATCGACATATTGACATATTCTCGACCCAGAACACCATCATTTGCTGTAACATGGAGAACTTTGATCCACTTGGAACACATACTGGAGATTCTATCGTCGTTGCCCCCTCCCAAACATTACCGGATGATGAATATCATATGCTTCGAAGTGCTGCTCTTAAAACTATTCGGCATCTTGGCGTCGTCGGAGAGTGTAATATACAATACGCGCTTAATCCGACTTCAAGAGAATACTGTGTCATTGAGGTCAACGCTCGGTGCGTCTTGCTTCCAAACACATCCCGAAGACATAATCTAAAGCACCTTCTGGTTCAGTTTGAGTCGATCAAGGTATGGTCATACGATGCAACATTGCGGACATATTCATGGGCTTTTTTTAGTGCACTGGCCTCAAAGGCTACCGGATACCCACTGGCATATACAGCGGCTAAGATTGCTCTTGGGCACACGCTTCCCGAACTTCCAAATGCTGTCACCAAGACTACTACAGCATGCTTCGAGCCTTCTTTAGATTATATTGTGACGAAAATTCCAAAGTGGGACCTCGCCAAGTTTTCTCAGGTCAGCAGGGAAGTCGGTTCGTCCATGAAGTCTGTTGGGGAGGTAATGGCCATCGGACGCACCTTCGAGGAGAGTCTTCAAAAGGCCATTCGTCAAGTTGACCCTCGTTGGAAAGGTTTCGAGGTTGTCATTGAACCAGAGGATCTTGATCATGCTCTTTCAGTACCAACTGACATGAGGTTGTTCGCCATCGCATACGCCATGTATAAGAAGAACTACACTGTTGACAGGATTCATGACCTTACCAAAATCGACAAGGTTTGGAACATTCTCTATTGCATTCTGGAACCCTAAATATGAATTTTTTCTTCTCGTTTCAGTGGTACTTGTATAAGATCGACAACATCGTTCAAACTCATCACGCTCTCGATGCTGCTGGCTCGATCGAAAACATTGACCACGAACTCATGCGGCGAGCAAAGCGAATGGGCTTCGCCGATGCGCAAATCGCCAGCATTGTCGGTTCAAAAGAAGACGTCGTCCGCGCACATCGGAAATCTTTAGGCATCACGCCGTTCGTCAAGCGCATTGACACCCTCGCTGCCGAGTATCCCGCCCATACTAACTACCTCTACACTACGTATAATGCGTCGGAGCATGACGTCGAATTCGAAGAACATGGAACTATGGTTCTGGGAAGCGGGGTCTATCGCATTGGAAGCAGTGTCGAGTTTGATTGGTGTGCTGTTACCTGCGCTCGTAAACTCAGAAATATGGGCAAGAGGACGATCATGATAAACTACAATCCTGAGACTGTTTCTACGGACTTTGACGAGGCTGATAGATTGTACTTTGAAGAGCTTGGATTCGAGCGTGTGATGGACATCTATGAGTTGGAACAAGCTCAGGGTGTGGTTGTCAGTGTTGGAGGTGAGTCAATGTGGTGTATTCTATTGTTTTCATGAAGGTTTATGGTTAAATGCTTAACAGGCCAATTACCCCAGAATATTGCACTGCGTCTCAAGGAAAACGGCGTTAAAGTGTTAGGCACCGATCCTGTCCAGATTGATACTGCAGAAGATCGACACAAGTTTTCTTCAGTACTCGACAAGATCGGCGTCGATCAGCCTGAATGGACTGAAGCCACTTCGCTAGAAGCCGCCAAAGGATTTGCCGACATCGTTGGGTAAGTTGGCCAAAGCTCTTTGTTCATTGTTTCCCTGCTTATTTTGCGTCATATCGCATTTTTGGCTCACTTAGTTATCCCGTGTTGATTCGTCCATCTTATGTGCTCTCTGGAGCTGCCATGAACGTCGTTTATGAAGAATCAGCTCTCGAATACAACCTTTCAGCTGCCGCTTCTGTCTCTCCTTTGCACCCTGTCGTCATCACCAAATTTATCGATGGTGCTCAAGAAATTGATGTCGATGCAGTCGCCCACAATGGAAAGCTCCTGGTTCATGCTATATCCGAGCATGTCGAGTCCGCTGGAGTGCACTCTGGTGATGCAACCCTAGTTCTGCCACCTTACAGTATTCCGGAAGAAGATATGGGTCGTCTGAAGAACATCGCCGAGAAGGTCGCTCAGGCATTCGAAATCTCTGGTCCATTCAATATGCAAGTCATCAGGAAGGCGTCTGACGCGCCCGGAGAGGTCTCTGAGCTGAAGGTTATCGAGTGCAACTTGCGTGCTTCGCGATCATTCCCGTTTGTTTCGAAGGTCCTTGGTCATAATTTCATAGAGACGGCTACTTGCGCCATTGTAGGCCAAGATCTACCCGAACCTGTAGATCTCATGAATGAAAAGCGTGATTATACCTCTATCAAGGTCGCCCAGTTCTCTTGGACTCGACTACAGGGTGCTGATCCATTCCTTGGCGTTGGTGCGTCTTGACGTGTTAATTCCTAAAGCCAAGGTTGCTAAAAGTGCAATTTTTCTAGAGATGGCTAGCACTGGTGAAGTTGCCAGCTTCGGGAAAGACATTTATGAAGCCTACTGGGCATCTCTCCTTAGCACTACCGGGTTTAAGATACCCAAAGCAGGCTCCGGTGTCCTTATCGGAGGAGATATCGAAAAGCCAGAGATGACGTCCATTGCGAAGCGCTTGATCGAGCTAGGCTTCAAGCTATACTGCTCGTCTCCCCTTGTGGAGGAATTCTTGAATTCTATCCCTCATGTCAGTGCCAAGAGAATCTGGTTCCCCAAGACAGATAAAAGGAAGTTACGAGAGGTGTTTGACGAGTTTGACATTCTCTGTGTTGTAAATTTGGCCAGGTCGAGGGGGGCAAATCTTTTGGACGAAGACTATGTTGCTCGTAGGCAAGTCCTTTTGAGCGTTAACTCTCATTCTAGTGCCCCGCCTAACTTTTTTTTTTTCACCCCCCCCCAAGGAATGCTGTCGACTTTGGATTACCGCTGCTGAACGACGCAAAGACCGCACAACTTTTTGTAGAGAGCCTGGCTAGAAAAATTCCGCAAGGCGGCTTGCGTGGCTATCAAGAAGGCCGCGTTCCTTCAGAAGTCCGTTCGTGGCGCGAGTTCGTCGGGTACAGGGCGTGAAAATGCACTTGATGCCTATGATTCACCAGCTTATATTTCTTGAAGTAAAATTGCTCCAATGTATTATATGACATTTTTGACTCCACTGACATGTTATGAGAACTTCTACTGTACTTCTTTGTCCCACAGAACCCTTGAAACACAAGTGTCGGAAATCTCCAATTGTCCGTGTAATAATGTGAGAAGCTGCTTGAAATTTCTATGGTGAGCCACAAAAGAGATTATTTTGTTTAATCTTCAGAGGAATGGCACATGGTTTGAGGTAAGTATACTGAACCATGAGAGGGGAGTGACAAGTGGATTCATTTTTCAAAAACATCATCTTTGATATCAACGGTTCAAAGCGACCAAACAGAATTTCAGCAAATAACTGGGCTAGTAGGGAGGCGGACCAAGAGACATATTTCCCCGACTTGCAAGTTACCAGCAAGCGCAATCTGAATATCTGCTGCCTGTCAGAGAGTAGTTAGTGAAAGCTCATGGCTCTATAGGTCATCTCTGGGTGCTTACTAGGTATTAGGCGCCGCAGCCTTTGTTGCTGCAACTGGATTTGCAACAGGATGAGGCGCAGGGACAGGCTCTGGGAGAGCCATGACGGATGGAAGAGTTGCAGCGAGAGCGAGAAGAAAGACTAAAGAATAGTTCATTTTGGCTGTTGGAGTTTGAGTTGAAGGACTCGGGGTGGTATGTTTGTCGAGGAGTGCGAGAAAACTAATGCATTGTATATAACCTCCTCTTGCAACTCACCGACATCCTCCGACTCTTCAGTGCTTCCATTCAATTATAACCACAATATGTGAGAACAGCCGAGCGACAGTTACATGTCCACAACTTGTTGATGGAAACAGTAAAGTGAACGTACGAACTCAAGAAGATCCTAAAAGCAGCCGCTCGTTGCGAGTTCCGGAATTGTTGCTCGGTCATCTCGGAGATCAACCCTGGTTCATTGTGTTGAGAATTCCAAGCTCGATAATTGATAGTGTGACAGGATGGTCTTCAAAGATGTTTGTTGACAAAAGTCCACGAAGAAACTCGTAGACCATAGTTTTGTAATCTTCAAAAGCATTCAAGATGTTTCTAACTTTGTTGAGGTCTTGTAAATTTTCCATTGATTGGGTGATTAGGTGATTTTGACAATACACCTCTATGTTGAAATGTACATATAGTATTAATCTCCGAGATGACCGAGCAACAATTCCGGCAGCCACTCTCACTTACCATCAGATCAGCTAGGCTCAGTCCCATGTGCCGAAACCAGAGAAAAGAAAAACTATCAAGTCCTTGATTTAATTTTTGCACCACCAATTGCAATAAACGTTTCCGAAAAAAGTCCAGTCGCACCTGCGAAGAACTTTAATTTAAATATCAGCCTCAGATAACTGATGAAGCATTCAGCTAAATAAATCCTCGACCGTGCATATCTCATTCACATCCAGCTTTACCGTTTGACCGGAACGAGAAAGACTTGCCCGTCTCACTTTACGATCGACTGCGAACTTGGCCACTAATTCTTTTTCGAGCTTATCTTCGATGAGGTCAACAACAAGCCGTCCAATGACTGGCAGGAACTAATAACCTCCTGGTATCAAACTGGTTTTTAAATTTCATAAAGCCCGGAGATTACCTTAAACGCATGCCCACTACCACCCGTAGTCAAGATCACGGATGGGTCTTCTGGGTGCCTCGAAATAATCCAGTCCTCGTCCGGGGTGTCGTTATACCTGAGAACCTCATTGATTCAGGGAACATTTGGAAATCCCAACATCAACCACTTCTCACCAACAAAGTCGGGTTGCAGTGAGAGGTTTCTTTCCAAGTTCCGGATACACCGTCGTCAAGTGCTTTCGAAGATCCTGCAGGGCGGCTTTTGGGATAAAGTGGCCCGTTTCTGGGTCTGACATCATCGTGCGAGGGGTCGAAATGGGGTTGTTTTCGTTAAAGTACGTGTAACCTGCTGTGTGTACGCCCACTTTCAAGAGATTGTTCTCATTAGGCTGGAAAAAAACGTACAAAAGATGAGGGTCTATCCTGTACTATCGAGTATTCACTAACTCACAGGGAAAACATAAAAACCCTCATTAAAGTTAACGACGATCGGGCATTGTCTATAGATATCTGCTTCCGTTTTCGACAGCGCCATTACGGCGGTGGCTTGTCTACGGTCAATTTTTAGAAGCCCGTTAATTGTTAAATGAAGAAACTTTACCCAGTCGCAATGCAAATGCTGCTAAGTCCGAGTTCGGGGAAAGTGGACTGCGTCCAAGATCCAGTCGCGACGACGACCAATTCGGCATGGACCAAGGTACCATCGCTGCATTGAATTTCTATACTTTTGCGAGCCCCATGTCCAGCTTTGTGTCGAATCAAGTGGGAAACTTGCTTCGCCGGAAGGATCTTTCCTCCCAGATCCTCTATCTTTCTCAAGAGCAGGGTAAGGCTTTCCCCTGCGTTGACCCACCCGCCGTCTTGATTAAGGTATCCCGTACATCCATCAAAAGCTGCTGCGGGCACACATGGTGGGAAGCATGTACGTATGGCATTTCCGTTATGCAACGCTTGGACTCTGGATCCGACCGCAATGTCGCTTTTGTATGCCTCATCGGTATATGTGCCGCCGTCGTTTCCTGTCGACAGACCCAAAAGAAGGACACCGGATCTTGAAAAAAAAAGTTCAGATACCAATGTTCCTCGTTAACATTCGAAAGAAAAAAAGTTGGAATAGGTCGTCATCAGCAGGCCCGTGTCATAATTTCCAATTTTACGTTCTGACTCGGATCTTCAAGCACATTGACACTCACTCATGATAAGAATTTCCCCATTCTTCTTGGTCTTTCCACGAAGAAATAGCTTCAAGAACGAGCCCAGAGTAGAACTTATCCGCATATGAGCTTCTAACAACTGATCAGAGCGTTCCGCCAATTTTATCAACAAAAGAGTTCCAAAGAACCACAGGCTGATACAAATGCTCCCTTGCGAGATCGTACAGCTAGTCAAACGAGATAACTTACTTCGATTAATATCGTTGCTTGAAGCATCTGGAGCAGGTAGAGAAAGCGCTCGGTCAAGGATGGTGATATTTGTATAGCCTTGCAGTAGAAGGTGGTACGCAGTGGAGGCACCAAAACACCCTGCTCCTATGATGACTATCTGCGCGTCTTTTGCGATAGGCCTGCCGGGCTGCATAGCGATTTTCACCTGAGGCTGCAAGGAAATAGATAGAGAACAACTTGGGGATGACAATCCTGAAATCAGAAGAAAGAATAGATGAGCTAAACTTTCAGCGATTCTACATCCAAAGGTGATTGATTGGAAGCAGCTATTCCGGGGACCGGAAAACTTAGGCGATTTTTCCCCCCAAGGTTCGCGGTAGGGTTTTTCCGGGAACCCTTTAATAGGATATGAGGTGTTGCACGCCTATCGTTTATATGAATTGAAGTGTAATCCCACCCGCCAACTATACGTTACTGCTATAGAGATATATCTCCCTCATTGCTGTCCGTTTTCTGAATGTTTTCGCGTCCCTAGTAGTGCTGATGATAGTGACTTAAAATATTGAAATTTGAATAAGATCGACACATTTCGAACCAATGAATGTTACCTAGTACATATTGCATGAATACGAACAGAATGATACATATGAACTCGAACCTCCATGAAGTCGGTGTGACACATGTCACGACCCAAGCCATTGGCAACAACGACAGTGCTGGAATCTCCTTTGGCAAAAAAAACATCGGATTCTTGATAACGGGTCACTCTTTGGACACGGCGGTGTCGTTCTCGCTGAAGTACTTGCGAGTGTACGAGACGAAGGTAGTCCCTCTGCCACAGTCGTAGTCCTACCCCGCTTCAGAATGATGATCCAACATCTTTGGCTTTGCTATCGGGATTGTGCCCCGGAGTTTGAAAAGGCGGTTTCCCGTGAAGGTGAAGTTGTGAGCGTTCTGCGGGTTGGGATGTGAGCTGGGGGCGTGTACTTGGTTCCGAGGTCGATAGAAAATTCTTGGGGTCGATCTTGAAGGGTTCGACTTCGATGATGGTGATATCGAGGACCAATGCACTGAAAGCTGCTGGTGAAAGTTTGTGCGAGTCTGTGCCTTCGTCTTGGCTTTCTTCAGCTCACGCTCAGCATCCTCGTGTTCCGCCACAGCCATATTGTCTTCTTGACCCACCATGTTCATGGTATTAGGGAAGAGAACGTGACGGGCGGTGACCAAGGAAAGCTTGTCGAGGCCGGTGACTGTGAGGAAGAACCCAGCGTTCCCTTCAGACCAGGGTCAGTCTTGGGGCACATATGGTAATGCCGAGGGTAGTGGTGAAGGGCTCGTGAAGGATTGTTGTGGGTTCGACGGTGATGGGCTCAAGGAGCCGGGGGCCGGCTGTTTGGATGATGTCCAACTCACGCAGTTCGATGTCAACATCCTGGATATTGTGGTTGAGTAGAATCCGCTTGTATTAGAGAGCTACTTGGATGCCGATGTTGTAGGAGAGGGGTGTGGGATGAGGCCTAACACCAATCCAGAGCATGAGTTTTCCGTAAGGTTCGTCGATGTGGGCGATATCGGTACTCGACCAGTTCACCTGAAACTGATTCAGGATGTCGTGTACCTTGATATTATCCTCCCACAACTCGAGGAGCGCGTTTTCTCCTGGAATTTTAAGCTCCTTGGCCTGTGGGTATGCCTCCGGGCCTGAGGGGGTTTCACAGGAGCACCCGCCGTGCGAGCAATCAGGCGCGGATTAGAAAACAGCCCGTAGTAGTAGTAAAGCTTGGCCTCCAGTGCGGATACAGGCGGAGGGGAAGGAATCAGGGCTGTTCCGTGTCTGAAACATTGTGATATTATCACATCAGACAGAAAGGATATGATGAGGGGGGATTCCTCGTCGTCGCATTGAAACAGAGACAAGACGATGATGAAGGCATACCTTCCTTGTTGCATTGCCTGACGGTCGGTGGGGTGGTTTTTTGTGCAGGGAGTGTGCAGATGGGCACTGAGCATGAAAATGGTACGAAGGGGATGGGCAAACCGTCATATCAAACGCAACGAAGAAGTTTCTTAACAGTGCTCCAGATGAATCGGTTATATTACAGGAGGCCGCAGGCGAGTAGTAGAAGCGGCTATGTAGGTCGTCCATGACGTGCCTCACTTCTCTTCCATCGACTCCGAGTCCCATTGGCGCGTATGAGCGTGTAGAATATTGGACTTTTAGGATTGGGCATGATGATACTACCCCTTTTCCTTGTGGCTTATGGTTCTGTTTTATTCATTTTATAGCTACATTATATATATATATCAGTGGGGATTTGGACACACCCCTCGTTTGTAACCCTGCCCTGGGTGAACGCTTCAACATGTTTACCACATTGTACATGTCCTGTAGTACACGAAACTCTGGACTTGGATAAGTACTTGCTTGTACAAGTGTTGAATTCTATACCCGAAGGCTGAGATATGTAAAAACAGGCGGCATTGCCATAGCAAGGCTCCTTAGTGTTATAATAACTCACAATTTTATGACACACGGTTTCGGATCTTCAAGCGACTCAACATGATAGGAATTTACCTCGTCTCCCAAGAAGAAATCATGATAGCTTCCAGAACAAGTTCAGAGTAAAAACTTATTCGCATCCGAGCTTCTGCCTAATCGATTATGAACGAAGATACCCATTTTCGGTAAGCGATCAACCAGAGCATTATGTAAGGGTCGCTGAATTCTTTGAATAACAAAAAAAAGATTGGAAACCAGATGCATCTGCCTCATGAAAAAAAAGAGAGATACGAACAAGGAAGCCTTTACACATTGTGAATGTAAAACGTTGATGAGCGCTTTATTTACGCCATGAAAGTCTCACCATTGGCATTTCCCCCCACGCAGACTGGAACAAGTCCCGGATCTATCGTTACGGCTTATTGGGTCATTGGGTCATTGGAATTTCCAGAATCCACCATATGCTCCAGTTGCAGGGTCCGTATGACAAAAAGTTGAATCAGACCGTAATCTCGTGGAGTACTCCCAAGATCCGAATGACTTCGATGCGCAAAAGTTGCTATGTGCTAGCGTGGTTGCGGAATGATAATACAAAAAGGTTAAATATGGGCATGGGCAAAAAAAGTCGTCCAATAATACATCGCCCCGGGGGGTCAGGCGACTATTTGTAGACCGTGTAAGGGAACAAAGACCCAAGCCGAAAGCTTTCACTGCCTGTTAGCCCACCGTTACCCTCAAAATAGAGGGCGTGAAACTTTTTGAAAAACTTTTTTGAGCGGCGGGGAACCCGAGTACGAAATAAGTTACACATTTTCCGAATTTCGCTAGTCAGGATCTTCTTTTTGAACCAATTGAACCAATTGATGCAACCAGATTCATAGGATTTCATTTCCATAGAATTTGAAAGGAGTGCGGCGAGAATGGTAATGTTACATAATAGAATGGTGAAGACCAGTCTTTCTTTTTGTTTCTAAACGAATGGACAAGCGGCAGACGTTGATGGACTCCAGAACGGGGAACGGGCGGCGGAAACCATTGGAAATTGTCGATGCGCAGTATGCAAGATAAAAAGAACCGAAGTAAAGGACTGGCAAGAAAGCCTGAGGTTAGCTTTCTGACTTGCTAGCGGAGAATAGAACTGGTGGAACCAGAACTCGCCTAAATAAATTACGGAATGGCGAGACAGAATACGCCAACAGAGGAATATAACGTAGAGACAGACCATTTTTGAGGCCGATCAACTTGGTGCACCTTGATCAGGCAAACGCTCGATGGCATATCTTCGCCTGACGATGTACATGAGGGGTACACCAGGAATTTGTCGTATCCTCCTGCGGAGCTCACGATCACAAGTAGCGACGATATAACATTTATGTGATGTTACTCGTTGAACGAGACAGTCGTCTGCATATGTACCACGGTGCGAGCATTTGAGTCGCTCAAAACGCGGATCGCGAGCGATGCTGTTTGGATGGAAAGATGAATGAAAGAGGTGATTAGTCGATGGCAAGGACCGGAGGATAGGATATGCCGAGTTTACGGATTTCGGGAGTTGACACTTACCGAAGAGCCACTCTATAACGGTGTCCTAATTTTTCGAGTTCTGCCATGACGCAGTCCGTTACGCATGGAATACCTAAAAGTGAGGAAGTAAGAACGACCAAGGTTTTGGCATTAGAAAGCTATGTGTCATCTACATTTAGCAAATAGGCAATCCATCATCCCTGATATCAACTCCAACTTATTTTGCAGGCTGAAGTTGATAAAGTTAGTATCAATAAGTACGCGGTAAGGAGGTACGAGGGCTGTGTTGTGAGCCAGAAATAATGATGAGGCGACTTGTGGCCTGAAGGAGAATGAGAATGAAGGAGCAGTGTCAATGTGCCTGGACGACATACACTCTACGAACAGCCTTTTCCTTAATTGCTGCTTCCTTCTTTGCCTGATTTGCTTTATTTTCTTTCCTGCAATTTAGTTGGGATGCGATGCGGCACTCCGATTACTTTGGAACCTACAGTCGGATGTCTTTAGGATTCAGCATCCGCTTGACGGCGGCAAACTTCCTCGTCTTTTTGGCTTTTCCCTTTGATATTCAATTGTTAGTTTTCTTATACATAGGAAACAATAACATTGTACCATTTCTCTGAAAAACAAACGTCGCTGAAAGAAGAATTACTTATTAGTCGGCGACACAATTGAAGCTGCAAATTTAACACCGCCACCGTTGATCAGATTATGTAATTAGCGACCCTTCAGGCCTCGTTTCCTGTTTAGACGCTGGGGATTGAGTAAACACCTTCTGACCAATGCCGTTTGGAAGGGAATATGCCCAGCCTTATGTTCTTTTTAATTTCAAGGCACTAGTGCTTTGCAAATTAGTACTAGTACTACGGTCGGACGTAAAAGAAGCCGACAAAACACCTTACAGTTTTTCAAAGAAAAAGACATCACTACGAAATTTGAATTTGAAAATCTGGTGCCATGAGAATCATGCAGTAAACACTAAAAAAAAACACTGCGTAACATGTTTCATAAAGGACCGAGGCAAACGAGTCATGAAAATTTCCGAACAGCCACCCGGAGTAGAGCCTTTTATGGGAATAAGATACCGGGATTCCTGATCTCGGATTACACTAGATCACGGATCTACTACTCTCTGTCCCAGTCGAAGATATATATATTCCTAAACACTCTTCGCCAATGTATCAACTCCTATTCTTCAACTCTTTCTCAAATGACTGTCATCACTTCAGAACTCAGACAAGTTCGCAGGTCTTCAGTCATCTCGACTGAACCTCTCGTTCGCGATGTCAAGGATGGTGTCGCAATATTGGCCACATTTCCAGACGAGGTCATCTATAGCAGACCGGTCCCAACCCGCTCATCCTCCAGGCTTATTCCGAGAAAACCTCAACAAACCACGTTGCTTGATGAGTTTCTTCAATCCTACAAGGAACTCGATTTGTACAAGTATGTTTCCACCGTTATACCCCGCTGGAGTCATCTACTGACAATGACTCTAAGGAACGGCAAGCCTGTGGTTGTAGACGGACAGAATCTGTCTATTGCGGCTGTGACAGCCGCCGCGAGATATCAGGCGCCGGTCTCACTAGATGCATCCCACTCCATCAAGAACAAGATAGCCAAAAGCCGCAAGGTGATTGTTGACAAGATCGACGCTGGTTTAAGCGTATATGGTGTCTCGACTGGTTTCGGTGGGAGTGCCGATACCCGCACCGACGAGCCTATTCTACTCGGTAATGCCTTGCTTCAACATCAACATGCAGGAGTCCTCCCTTCATCAACCAACAAACCACTCGAAGTTCTCCCTTTGCAGGATCCTCTTCACTCTACGAGCATGCCTGAGGCTTGGGTCCGAGGCGCTATCCTAATCCGTATGAACTCCCTCATCCGAGGCCACTCTGGCGTCCGGTGGGAACTCATCGAGAAAATGAACGAACTCCTTCGTGCAAATGTCATTCCTCTTGTCCCTCTTCGCGGCACCATTTCTGCATCTGGAGGTGACATTACCCTCTCATTTTTTGTCCGCTTGTTCTAACGCAATGTCATTAGATCTATCACCCTTGTCCTACATCGCCGGTACTCTTATTGGGAATCCTTCCATTAGAGTATTCGATGGCCCGGCTGTCTTTGGTAGCCGAGCGATTGTATCTTCGCGGAAAGCTCTCGAAAGCCATGGTATCGAGCCCATTCCTCTCGCTTCAAAGGAGCACCTTGGTATCCTCAATGGTACTGCCTTCTCCACCTCGGTTGCCTCTCTCGCTTTGAATGAAGCCGTTCAACTCGCGCTTCTGTCTCAAGTCTGTACCGCCATGGGCACCGAAGCCCTTGCCGGAACGCGGTCTTCCTTCGATCCTTTCATTAGTGCTGTCGCTCGTCCACATCCTGGCCAAGTCGAGGTCGCCAGGAACATCTGGAATCTCTTGGAAGGGAGCACATTTGCTGTGACGCATGAGGAAGAGCTCAAGATCGAAGAAGACGAAGGTGTTCTTCGTCAAGACCGTTATCCTCTTAGGACCGCGCCTCAATTCATTGGTCCTCAAATCGAAGACCTCCTCCACTCTCTGAAGACGATCACAACAGAGTGCAACTCGAGTCAGTGTGATTCAGATATAATCTCGAATAATGTACTGATAATCATTTCTTGTAGCCACTGACAACCCCCTCATTGACTCTGAAACTGGAAAAGTTCACCATGGTGGTAATTTCCAAGCCATGTCTGTGAGCAATGTCATGGAAAAGACGCGTCTCAGTCTTCACCATCTTGGCAAGATCCTCTTCGGTCAGTGTGCTGAGCTCATCGATCCCTCTATGAACCGTGGTCTCCCTCCCTCACTTGCCGCTACTGACCCGTCGCTCAACTACCACGCAAAGGGCATCGATATTGCTACAGCGGCATATGTCTCTGAGCTCGGATACCTTGCTTCCCCTGTGTCGACACATATCCAGTCTGCCGAGATGCACAATCAAGCGGTCAATTCTTTGGCATTAATCTCGGCTCGTGCCACTATCAATTCACTGGATGTACTCTCTATCTTGGTTGCATCCTATCTCTATGTGATCTGTCAAGGTTCGTAATCTCTTCACTTCGTCTCTAACTTGCAAAATTGACGTGTTTTAAACAGCTCTCGACTTGAGGGCTCTCCAGCTAGAGTTCCGTGAAGGACTCCGCGTAATCACTTCGGATGAAATTGACAACTCCTTTGGCTCCTTCCTTTCGAAAGGACTGACTGACGCCATCAAGAATAAGGCATTCGCCGTCTTGTACGAGGCCTTCAACGCTACCACAACCATGGACAATATCGAGCGCATGACGAAGGTCGCTGCGTCTACCACAACGGTTCTCCTCGACTTCATCACTACTTCCTTGAGCAGTGACCCCACACATGTGGCCTCTGCCCTCTGCTCGATACCTGCATTCCGCGCTCGTATCGCTGAGCGTCTATATTCCCTCCTTGATGGTCTCAGACGGGATTACCTCAGTGGAGCGAGAGGACCTTCTCCTGCTAGCAAGTATCTCAACCGGACTCGACCTATGTACGAATTCGTGCGCGTGACGCTCGGCATCAGGATGCACGGATCGGAGAACTATCACCATTTCGAGAATGGACTTGGTGTCGAGGACGTGACCGTTGGAGAGAACGTGTCGCTTATTCATGAGGCCATTCGCGATGGCAAATTGCAGCCCACTATTATCGGGTTGTTCTCTTCTTAATTTTTTCTCTTTTTTTTTGACATCTGAAGTTCATGTGTCCCATCTTATATACCACTGTTCATCATGATCGATCACTGCTTTATCTATTTAGAATGCAACAATACGACTTTTCCTTCGACATAACATTATTTTGTATAATTCACCTTCATATGTCACATTTTATAATCAATCTGCAATGCAAACACCCATACCTTATTATTGATTAGAACCAGAAGAATTAGGGCATCGAATGTGCGACAAGGTTCGTCCATGGTATCTTGAGGTATCCCGGAAAAAAAGTTATCGTAAACTTTTCCTTTCTAGATCTGTTCCGTCTGCATTAGAGCGGAAAAAAGACTTCCTCATTTTTCCGGCCCGGAATATGCTATCATCGCTTTTTCGTCATGTAGTAATTATATTCGCAGAATCTCAGGCTGATCCCAGGATTGTAAACCCAAATCGTTCCTACTTTGCTAGGTGAAAGGAGCACTACTTATGGCCCGCCGCGACGCCTCGTGGATGATCATCATTGATATGTCGAAAAAATCGAAATTAAAGTATGCTTGTACATGGAGTTATAATTGACCGTAATCGGACTTTGAAATTCTGTAGAGTTTTGCAGTCCGCACAAGCACGTGATCGAATAAATTCACTTGAAACTTTATTGAACATTTAAATTAGCGCCCAAACTGTCAAAATGTCGTTGAGTGAGGATACTCTACCAGCATCCTACAAATATTCATGGACGCAAGATTCGAACGTTTCATTGCAAGAATTTTTAGACAAAGTAAATGATTGTCCCAAGGGCCAAGTGTAACGACGCTGACTTCTAGTTATCCCATAGTTCAAACCATCTATGGTTCAAAATGATGGAACGAAACCTGTGAGTCTGGTTTTCATCATTCCCGGAGTGAAAGAGATAAAGAGTCCATTGTGGCACGGTAGTGGATCTGGGTCCGTGGCTCTGAACCTTCACAACAAGATACTGGGGTGGTGAAAGCAATAGGGGAAGCAAAAAGACTATGTATGTTTCGTTCTTCAATCTATGCTATACGGGGAATGATTGTATGTTGGTATTAGTGGAAGAAGTCACTGAAAGAGTGGAAAATATCAAAGTGGGCGAGGCTGCTGTGGACCCTTAATATTCATCACTTGCTTATCGACGTGCTAGAATGATACTTCGATTCCAATGCGTTCGAATAAGAAAACCGGAGCGAAGAGTAAGAAGGAAGTCAGAGAACAGGTATTGTCTTGCTGTCTTCTTCCAATTTCTCCACATGAAACGATATATTTAAGGTGCAAGCTGAAGCAACAGAAAAACTGAAGGCAATCGCAATTCAACATGGCTATCTCACTGGAAAATGGTCTGTAATAGTACCACCTCTGTTAATTACGACTCAAGTGACCCGGGTTGAACGATAGGTTGATATTCGCACCAGCGGATAAGATCGACACTATCTGGTCTAGCATCGCCAGTATGTAAGCTACTAGAGACCGAACTTAGTTCTAATTCTCTATCCAGCTTCACTCGTTTCGGGACCTCTAAATTCGACATCCGCTTTTTTGACCAAAGTGTCCACATCATCCGAAACGGATAATCCCAATGGACAACAGCATCTCATCTGTGTATACATGCCAAATGTCTATGACAACGCTTCCGTGACTGAGGTATTCGTTCTTGTCAGCATAGAAAACTCTGACATACTTACATGTGTACAGGTCATGAAAATTCTCCTTAAAAATCATGGTGCCAACCTGAGCGGTGTTAAATCAGACCTCTATACGCTTATTGGTGGGTGGAAGCTACAACTTATACGCACTGCAAATAACCAACGACCATTCATTATAGGTTTAGACAGCAAACACGCTAGCGGAATCCAATCAACAGTGGGTCCTTCCATAAATACTGTCGATTTTTGTTCCATGCTCCCATTATTCTTTTTTAGGTCTGGAAGAATTCTGTTCTTCTTCCGGAGAAGGAAATCAAGGTGAGCTTATTTACAAGCGTATGCAGAAGTCTCTTGATGCTTATCCATGTCACCAGGAGCTGAGGGATGCCTATTTCGCTGAGCTAGCTTCTGGTTCAGCTATCAAGAAGCCTGCTACTTCAGAAACCAACACCGCTAAAGAACCGACTCCTGGCGTCTCAGGACACAGCAAAGTAGATGCAAATCCGGAAAAAGCAGCCAAAGCGAAACCAAAACTCAAGAAAAAAGCTCAAGACGACGATCCTTTTGCTTCTGAGGAAGAAGACAAAAACGCCGAAACAGACAAGACAGGAGAACCAGCAAAACGGAAGAGAGCGCCCGCTTCAAAGACAAGCGGATCCAAGGCGAATACTAAGGGCGTGAAGAAGGTAAATGACGACGAGGACGAAGAAATCGAGCGTCCAAATAAGAAAAGGACCGTGAAATAGCCACCAATTTTTTGACCTTAATTATGATCATTTTTTATGAACAAGAATGAATAACTTTAGACACTATTATAAAACTATGCATAAATGACGGGAACGAAAGTGATAACTGGCACAGCTTATGCGGTAGACGAGTCTTTGACGGGCGCCAAAGTAACAGGTGCTGTCATGGACTTCTTTAATCGTTTGGCCTTGCGCTGGCCTTCCTCCCCAGCTCCAATGACCATTGTTCTCGCTCTTTTTACTCCACGTTTCGCCGACTTCCTTCGTTTCTTCTGGGTGGATTGTTCATCCGAAGATTCATCCTGTTCATCAGGGTTGTAGGAAACATCCTTGGCCAAGCTTCTTCGGGGTCGACCCTTAGAGGTTGCCTGAGATGCGGAGGCAGAAGGCTGCTCAGCTTCTTCTGCATTCAACTCAGATTCACTGTCCGTTGTCTGATATATGGAACCTTTCTCTGAATCGAACAGTTTTCGAAAGGCAGATAGCGATGTGGACGTCGAATCTGCATTGGACAACGGAGGCATTGTCGACAAGGACCGGGCTGAGGTGGGTGAACCAGCATAGCTTGAGCCGTAGTCACCTACAGCAGAGACTCGAATCTTGGCCGACTTTTCTGAAATGGATTTACGCGCCACTTGTTTTCGCGGAAGCCACTCTCCCAGTTGAGGAAGATAGTAAACCTCTCCTTCGCGAAGTATATCGAGGCCCACCAGTTGTCTGAGAACGCCAATAACTTGTTGATCCAGATACAGGCTTTCGATATCTCCAACTACTCGTAGGCTGTCCTCATAGGTTGCTTCCCCATGGTCTTCGATCTCTTCTTCCACCATCAACTCCTGGTTCGTCAAAGAACAGCCAGGAATCAAGAAGTACACACGAGGGCCAGCTTCTTCCTTGGGCAGACTGATTCGGTGATACTTACACTGAGACCGTGTAGATCGCGTTATAGATACATTCGAGACCGGCAGCTGACGAGCAGGTGAGGGTGGAGGCATTGCCACGTTGTTGGGAAGTGATTCCGTTGATTGCTCTGGTGGAACTTCGTCAATGGGCGCTGTTGAAGGGAGATGCTCACCCTGCGGCGGCGAACCTGTGAGCGTTTCCTCAGGGATTGAAGTTAGAGTGTCGACAGTGAGTCCTTGTAGACTTTGAGTTGGCACTTGTGAAGATTCAATAGTGGGCACAGTAGAATCTGGCAATGGAGTTGGGACAACGTCAGGAAGGATAGCGGACGAGGGCAGAATAGGAGCAGGAGACGTTGGTGAATTCATTTGATCAGAAGGTTGACATGAAGGTTTACGAGACACTTCACGCTTTTGCTGTGGCTCATACACGAGCGACATCGGTTGATTGAGGTTTTTACGTTTTCGTCCGTGAGCATGGAAAAGTGGGATGGGTTGGGGCACTGATTCAGCTGGAGGTATATATTGAAGTTGAGATTGAACGTCTGCTTTGTTCGAAACCGGTGAGTCTGACGTGTCTATGGTGGATGCGTTATCGTTCGGCGTAGAAGAGGCAGCAGAAGACCGGGATTGAGCTGGCAAGGAACCCAGATCCCTTGATTGGTTTTTGGAAGCCAGACCTTTTATGATGTGCTTTGGTCTCAGATAAACGATATCTCTTTCGGGGGGTTGCTCCGTGGGCGATTCCATCCGCTTGGCACTAGCTTTGCCTTTCCGCCGCCTTTTGGTTTTCTTCGTTGACTTCACAGCCTTTCCGGGCCCTGGAGAGGCTTCCCTCTTCCGTTTCTGAGTGTGGCCTGTGTTATTATCAGGAGACACCCTTCCCGAAGCTCGAGAGGCTTGCTCCACTGACTTGTTTTCCGATGTTTCCAAGACATTTTCAGGCTGCTCCTCGATGACCGAGGGCAATGTCACAGTCCGAGATGGCTGAACTCTATAAAACATTCAAGTTTCTCTTTAAGAACAGAAACTAGCAAGCTTACTCTTCGGAAGTGACATTTTGGCTTGAGCTCTGAAGACGGTCTGTGTCGCCACCAGCAGGGTCAGAACCAATTGATTCAATTGACTTGAAAGATTCTTCTGGCGCATTGGTTATATCAGGATTTACTGGCGCTTGATCAACCACGAAACGACCCTCAGGAGATGTTTCTGCGAGGTCAGCATTTTCCAACTGTGAAAACGACTCTGCCTGAAGAGGGTACTGCAACTCCAACTCGGATTCAAGGGAATTTCCCACTTCTTTGACACCCCCATCCATTTTATTGTCTTTTTCCAAAGTCGAATCGGAAGACAAAGAATTTTCCATAACTATCACCTCAGATGAGCTTTCATTGACCTGAAGCGCAGCGCCAGGTGTGGAAAGGGTATACAGACACGGATCTGCACGATGGATGGGATCTGGCAACTTCCGCAACGGCGTCGTATCTGGTAAAACACCATGCGGTTGGGATCCCTGAACAAGTTCACCATTTTCAGACAGCGGTACATCAAGGATTTCCCCTCCAAACAAGTTGAGATTAGCTTCAATGGGTTTGTCTTCTTGAACGGCTTCGAGACGACTTTGGTCCGATTCGAGAATAGCATCTGCTTTCGAGATGGCTTCAACATCGTTCAGAGGAGGACTCTCAATTCCATGTTCCTCGGCAACAACAGCTGTCTCCTCTCTCTCGACAACCATTTCCGGAGTTCGTTGCAAATGATTTTCCAATACTTCGAAATGATCCAATTCGACAATATCATCTGCTTTCGAAACAGGTTCGATGTCGTTCGGAGGCATCTCCCCTTCTGGCGGTGAACTCTCGCTCCCGTGTTCCATGACAACAGAAATTATTTCCTCGCCCTCGTCCGCTATTTGTGATGCTTGCTTCGGTAGGTCTCGGACTGATACGATTGATGTACTCGTCATGGAAGGTTCAGCGGGTTCAGCAGGGGTAAATAAGCCATCGGTCTGAGAGGGCAAATTGCGACGTAACGGCGTAGGACTTGGGGACAAAAATTCCGTGTTTCCCTGCCCAAGTGTCCGTAAAACAGAATGGGGAATAGAAACAGAAACGGGGACAGATTCTCCAGCAGATCGTGGCTTATCAACAGGGGTGATGACAAAGTTGGGGGTGCCTTGCTGACTGAGGATGAAGTTGCGTTGGAGGCGACAAGCAGGGGTAGTTGGACTTTCCGTGGGATCTGGAACATTTGCATCCGCTCTGATTGGCATCGGTAGTTGAGGGTGGCCCGGGACAGTGAGCACTTTTAGGGGCGAAGTAAAAGCTGCTCGCTGCCCAGCTGACTTCTCCTCATGCTCGCGTTCTGATTTAAAGGTTATGCCCGCCTCTAAGTTGAGGGGTTGGTTCATCGTAAACACAGCCTCTCGTAGACCTTCTGGAGTCGCAGATCGTCCAGCTGCTAGGCATTTTGTGTCAAGGCTACTCCTCAATCCCTATGTAAAAGAAATTAACGGATTGCAAGTTTTGAAAACAAACATCTTGTAAATACCTCGAATAAAGATTCTTTTGTCGACGGTTCCTTCGCATCGACGCCGACGTCGACACTCTCGTCCTCGTTCGCAGCCCTGAATGTATCCTGGGTCTGGTCATCCAAAGAAACCTCAGCAGCTCCTTGCACAACTTCCGCCTCGACATCGAAGCCGATGACGTCCATTTGAGTCCGTTCGTCCTCTTTTCCCAATGATGCAAGCAGAAAACCGTCTGAAACTTCTGCCGAAACCGTAAAATCACCCTTATCCCAAGGTGGTGTTGGGATTCGTTCGAAGCTCTCCGTATCAGCTAGATGATCGGATATGAGTTGAGTTATCGAATTGCCTTCTCCATGTTGTGAGGCTACGAGAGTCGGTTGAACCTAGGGTCAGACATTGAAGGACACAACATTAAGCATCCACACACCCTCAGGATGGATATCCTCAGTTCCCGATAAAATGGTCGCTACCGCTGATTCCATTGCATCTGTTGTGTCCAACGCCTGTTCCCCAAGTTTGGTTTGGTTTGGAGCCTCTGGAACAGGTGTCGCGTACATATCATCCACATTGTCAGGATCTTCGAAAACTCTACTTTCCTCGACAACAGAAGGAGAATCCCGTTCGGCTGATACGGTCCAATGGAAATGACCTGCCGTCTCCATCTCGATAATTTCTGTAGGTTGAAGATGATTTTCAGACTCCATGTCATCCGTCTGTGCTGTATGAATAGACAGGATTTCCTCATCTACCCCAACGCCCTCATCGAAAGGAGAGGCGACATCTTCAACAACTGGAACATCGGGACTTGCATGGTCTATAGTGTCATAGATGGAGAATAGAAGACCCGTTGAATAATGACCATGAAATGCCTTCAGTTTGTACACTCACCCGGATTAAACATATCAATTTCCTCGATTTCTAGATAAGCAGATTCCTTATGCAAAAAAGGTTGGAGATCCCTTTCTGTAACAGAACCAGCGGGTGGAATGACTTCCAAGTCGTACTCCATTTCTTGGGAGTTTGATCGTTCATCTGAATAAGGAGGTGCATTAGGCTCGCTATTCCGGTCAATTTGCTTTTTAGGCGTTTGGTTGTCTTGTTCATCGTCTGAATCATCTACAGCAATAATTTCAACGTCGTCAGAAATTGGCGCGCCTCGTGTTGGAGGTGGGGGCAGAGTTGAAATCCCGTGAGGCGTTGTGTGTTCTTCCTCTGCCTGCTGTTCCTCAAACCCATCTTCATCCTCGTCCAGACGAGAATGTACATCACTTGGATTTGGTGTCAGAGCACCAGGGGTAAGGAAGGAATCGATACCACTGCCTTCGTCCTCCTGAAGCAACAGACTAGGATCCAACTGGAAGCTCGGTGGTGCGTCAACTTCGTCTCTGTCATCGAGACCTTCAGAGTGAATTTCCGAACCTTGCGATGGATATGGACTGTGAATACGAGATTCTAGGAAGGTCGAATGGGGTGGCAAAGCTACAAAAGTAGTGTGAGGACAAAGATTTACAGTACAAGATCATGCATGATAATGGCGAAATGGCGCTCTTACAAGCATCGTCTTCCCAAATTCTCCTTTCGCTTTGAAGCACAATTCTTTCCTTGTCTTCAGATTCTCCAACCAGTTCATCGTCGAAAGGCTCCAGATGATCAGGGCCTGCACGACTCTCCGGCAGCACTCGAACATCGCCCCCGGAGTAGAAATCAGCAGCATATCTCCTAGGACCTTCCCAAGGATCGCGAATTTCCAGGCGTTGAGAGGGAGAGTGGGTAGGTGGAAATGCTGACAAGGTATTAGTATCGGGAAGAAATCAAGGAAAAAACAAGAAACACATACAAGTATCGTCGTCCAAGGGCTGAACTTCTTCAATATCCAAAGATACATCCCTTTCTCTTCCTTCCACTTCTTCATCCACTTCTCTGAACGCGGTGTCTCGTAGAGAAGCAGGGAACTCATAACTCTGCCTGCCAAAGCTTACGACATCCTCGTCATCATCAGAAATGGCGATTACTTCGTCAGCACCATTCTGCTTTGGTAAATCGGATTCTCTTGGGTATTCAACATTCCTGTCGAATTCCATTTCTTCGATATGGTCCAATTCCTCCTCATTACCTTCTTCCGACTCTGCTTGCTCGTATTCTGCCTCCACCATGAATCTTGACCGTTTAGGTGGTCCAAACTTCATTGCAACAGGAGACGACAGTATCTGAGATGAACTCTGACCTCTGTCCCATAACTGCTCAGCATAGTCTTCATCTTCTTCGTCTTCCTCCTCTTCGTTTTCCTCGTCCTCGTCCTCTTCCGTCTCAACATCATCCTGTTCTTCCTGTACGCTAAGAGCTAAACCTTCCACTTCTTCTTCCTCTTCTTCATCAGAAGAGACTATTTCAATAGGCTGCACACGGTCACCTCTCCCTAATCCAGGCCCTTCCCGAGGATCACGGGCCTTACCCTTGGCACGACGCGACTTGATTTGAGCAAAGGAGTCATCTGGGTCTTCATCCCCGTCACTGAGATCCACAGGTCGATAGTCAGGTATATGTCCATTTGTATCGCCATTGAGATGAATCTTTTCTGGTGAATTGGTTACTTGCATTTCCTGTTCGTAACCCAGAGCGCGTCGCAATGTATCGGTCATGTCCCCAATCCACTCCTCAAATTCTGGTTGCGTGAATTTATCATATGGATTAACCATTGGCGCGCGAGATGCTTTAGGTTTGGAAAAAAGACGAGCGGACGCAGTAATTGGCGTTGAATGTGGCGCAGATATTCCAAATGCAAACCGTGACATGACTGTCTGTAAGGTGGTGCGGGTCTTTATACAGACTTAAGAAGAAGAGGAAACAATTCCAGTAGTAGAAATTGAGACATGCAGGTCAAAACAGTTGCATAAAGACCTGTGAATGTCCAGGCATGAGTTTAGCAGCACGTGTCATTACACCAGATCATCAGATATCCTTATTATATCGTTTCTGCACTTGTCCTGCACTGTCTCCAGGCTGCGAGATTCAAAGTAAGCATCGCAACTGCTAAATCTTCCATGGTTTTCTGTTATATCTTTTTTTTTTCCAAGTGATACCCTGCAAAACAAATACCGACACTGCCACGGTGACACTTTGACAGATTAAACTTTCCTCCGGAACCGGAATATCATGGTATTAAAGGAAGCCGCGCTGCGCCTGCATTTTGTCCGTCGTAGTCGCCTTCTTCTATGCTCTGTATAACGAAAGGATAATCAGACGCGTTAGCTACATTGGACTTCACACTTATAGAAACATGTCTTCAGAGGCTGTTGATTCAGCTAGCATTCAACATCTTTTCGATGTTAGCCAATATATGGGACCCAGGACAGTTCTTACTCAAGTTGTCATTATGGCAGCACTATCCGTGCGTTTTGACCTAAATATTTAGACTTTGTTACCATCTCAAGCGACTCCTAGATTATCACTATCTTTGCTTTCAGCATCTTACGCCCTACGAACAAGGTATTATTAACTAATATTCCTCATATTCACCTTCTCTGTCCTGACCTGTAAAGTAGTACGTTTACGAACCCAAAACGATATACCATGGCCTAAACAAAGACCCGCCTCCCATATCTCCCTCTTTCTGTGGTTGGATTCCTCCTCTTTACCTCACCAATGAACAAGATCTTTTCAATAAGATTGGCCTTGACGCAATAGCCTTCCTTCGCTTTCTGGGTCTTATGAAATGGTTCTTCACCTTGACTGCCATTATCGCATGTGGCATGCTGATACCACTCAATTTCCTGTATACCATCTCTACAAACCCTCCGTTTCATGACTTCTTTAGTTCTTTAACCATACGTGACGTATACGGTCCCCGCCTCTACGCTCACATTGGGTGCGAGTACTTCATGACCGTGTTATTGATGGTTCTCCTGTACAACCACTGGATAGCGATCTATCATCTCAGGCAGCAATGGTTCAGATCGCCTGAATATCAAAACGCTTTCTACGCTCGGACTTTATTGCTTACTAATATTCCGCCCAAATACCGGTCGGAAGCAGGCCTGTGGAAGATATTCCAAGGGATGGAACTTAAATATCAAGTGACGTCTGTGCACATCGGTAAAACCGTCGGCATGCTCCCTGATCTCATTGAGAAGCACAACCGGAATATCCTAGAACTTGAGGAAGTCATTGTTAGACATACAAAGAAGGATCTACAGGGTGAAACGAGGCCTACAATTCGTGTAGGTGGATGTTGCGGGTTCGGCGGAAGACGCAAAGATGCGATCACGCATTGTAGGTATGTCCCGTAACAAAAAAGGCTTACCCAAAATTCGACTAAGAACTTGGGATGTACAGCTCGCAGATAAAGCATTCAGCAGCAGCTATGGAACAATACCGTGTACAGATAGGAAATCACCAACCCGAGACTTATGGTTTTGCTTCATTAGCGTCTATTTCTGCTGCACACGGCACCGCTTATGATTTGAGGGAGGAACATCCTAAAGGAATGACGATACAATTGGCGCCAAACCCAAACGACATAGTACGTATCGCAAGAAATGTGTCTTCCTTTGGCTCAATTGCATCACCAGTTTTGGAAGAATATCGCGTTATCATTGCCAAAACGCCGAACTAAAAAGATCGTTGGCTTTACCTTCCTCGTCTTCCTCTGTGCCTTCAGCTTGATCCCCTTGTTTCCTATCGCCTCTCTTGCAAACTTGACCGTTGTGCGTTTTTCAACAAAATTCGCTTCTATTTGCCCATCTCACACTGCCTGCTACAGCTCGCTCGATCAGGCATTTTACCCTCCCTGAGAAAGTGGATAGTGTCGTCTCCAAGGACGTATGCCCTCGTATCTGGTGTGGTTCCTCCGACCATTGCAGCTGCCTTCGGTTACTTTTTACCTCGAGTCATGCGTTGGCTATCGCAATACATGGGTGCCAACACACACACTAGTCTAGACAGAATAGTTGTTGCGCGATACTTTTCGTTTGTGTTTGTCAGCAACCTTATTATCTTCACCCTCATTGGCGTCATTTATAGTGAGTACTTTGGAAAAGTACAAGTCTTTATTTAGTAAACGGTTATTCATAGACAGTGTGCTGGAGGTGATCGTCACATCCCGACTTCAGAGAGTCACCCTCCAAAATATCCTGGAAAACCTAGGCAGTAAGCAACCATAATATACCCATACTTCATTATTCAAATGGTCACCGCCAGGACTTCCTGCAAGAATGACCCGAACATATGTTGATCAATCTACTTTCTGGTTAACATGGTTTCCGTATGATGTGCTCTTACGAGGAGACGATATTCTAATATTCCTTTCTGACACAGTTTGCAAGCGTTTCTATCTATTTTTGACTTGTCCCAACTCAGCAACCTGATCTGGTTCTCGTTGAAATCTTGGTGAGTTCTGCAAGCAACCATTACTTAATTCGCCCTCACAATAAAATAAGCACTTCTGGCCGTACACCCCGTGAAATTCATGAATGGACGAAACCATCTCCGTTTGACTATGACATTATGTAGTGAGTTTGGTTCTGTCAATGTCTACGTCGGACTCATTCATTATTATTATTAAGTACGTCCTTTGTAAGCGTTATGAAATCTTGTTGGATTTGTGTTATTTATTAGTGGTCAGTTATTTACGGGTGCAGTGGGCCTCCTATTTGCACCGCTTGCACCACTGGTTCCCTTAGCCGCCGCAATTTTGTTTTGGATAAGCCACGTCGCATATAAATATCTACTCATGTACGTTTTCGTGACACGCATCGAGAGTGGGGGTGTAAGTACAACTCCTCTTCCTTCCCAACACATAATTAATACATATTTTCTAGCGGTTGTGGAACGTTGTTGTCAATCGTGTCATATTTTCTGCTTTATTTATGCAAGTTATCATGGTCTTTAGTAAGTCTGTCTTTCGCTCGCTCAATAACAGCTGTCCTCATTTCTCCTAGCGATCGCCCTCCAACTCAGGTTCAAGTCCTTCCAATTTCTAGCCACGATACCTCCTCCCATCTTCACACTTCTATTCAAGTACTACCTGGGCAAGAGATTCGCTAGTGATTTTATATACTTTATTCCTCGTCCCGACGAGCTTCCCCATGTTGTCACTCATTCCGAAGAATCCGACATGTTGGGACGCAAGCTCGAAATTCGTTATAGTCACCCTGCTTTTAAAACAGAGTCCTCCTTCACGACTCTTGTCCACGAGGATGCTCTACCTTTCCTTCAGCGCATGTACAAAGGCAAAAATAAAAACGTGGACCTCGATCGCAGTGAAGAAAAATCCGTCCCAACAACGGCCATCGGAGTTGACAATTCGTATGGAATTACTTTCACACCCATTCGGAATGTAAGCTATAACCTGTCACAGCGTTCTCCACGCTGAGTAAATTTTCAGGACGAACTTCCATGTGATCCCTCTGATTACAGTCGCGATTGTGAGGAAGCATGCGACCAAGACGCAGGTCACTCCATTTCTTCATCGGAGGGCAGCGCACCGTGGCGACGTGCTCAGAGCTCTCCATACGAAGCGCAACACCACTCGCGTTCACATTCAAGAACCCCTCCCTCTGCGCAGTCATATGCACTACGTAGGCCGTCTGGCCATCGACAAAGCGATCAGCGTCCATTCGTAACCCCAACCACTGCTTCGTATAAAACTGCTGCAGAAAACCACGAGTACGAACGAGGCAGTGTCCCGAGTGGCTCTAGCAAGCGGCGACGCCAATCCGCTGAATAGGACATACATAAGGACTGCTGGATCTGAGTACTCTATCACATACGCCACTCGGTTCCCTTATCTTCGCTAGATCCTCCGTCTCAAGCTTTTCAGGGAAAGACTAGATGTGACTCTACGCACCTGACAACATCGGTTGGCTATGAACTCGGGAACTAGTAGACATGTTGGATGATAAGTTGTTAAGGTGCACAGCTATTTATGTGTGCTTTTCAATTTGTATCGGAAACTTTCTTCTGGATGTGGACTTGTGGCTCAGGAACTCTAGTTGGATGAAGGTACTTATCGTGATTGTCACTTCATTATATGTACTTCTATAGTCTGGCAGACAGATGAATTGGCTTGTACATTGTTGAATTTTATCAGTTACGTTGGTGTCAACCGTCGAAGAAAATTGGGGCATACCAGCACAATTTCGTTGGGCCAATGCTGCTGGCATTCCTGAGCCTCCTTAATAAGGTGAGAATATAAAAACAACATCGGCTTCTGTTACGTCAACCAAAGGTGCTAAAAATCCTAACGTTATGACTGCAGAGTCATCTACAGTTGGCAAATGACTTGGCATTGCGGGCGGCTAACAACATGTTTTTTTTCCCCAAGTGGGTAAATTTTCTGGGTCGCGTTAACATTTCAACAATTACAAACCCGTGCAGTGTAAAACAATGGATAATGGATCCCTTCTCTGGTACTATGAAGGAGAAACCCCAGCCCGGGCGCTTACTGTCACACATGGCTTTTGAATCCACTATTATTTAATATTTTTGGAAACCGCTAAGCAGGCACATGCACACAGGGCGTCAGATATCTAACCCTTCAGAAGCTTCTAAACTACGGAAGAAAAATACGTAAGTGATTCAAGGGTAGGGTATACCGTCATCTCTAGAGGCAGATCCATGACCGAATGAGTCGTGCATACAAGCAGGATTTTATTTCCCAACACCATATCGCGCTTTGCGACCAATGTCGAATGGAATGTACTTGTATTTGATCATGTGTCTGAAAAATTACAATGATGTCTGGTGTTTTGGGATAGAAAGACAAAGGGCTCACTGAATCTGCCTGCGCATTGTTAGGGCAAAAAGCGTGAAGAAATACATGACCAGAATGGGCCAATAGACGGGGACATCAAACACTTCGAAAAAGGAGCAGATCAAAGCTACCAATGTCGCGCGAGTTGAAGACAGCCTGGATTTTGTAATGAAGTTAGAGGTCTTGACTCTCGAAAAAGACAAACACGGAAACGCACCAAAACTGCCATTCAGGAAGACGCCTCACAAAAGGCCGAAACTCGTCATCACGCTGAGAAGGCAGAGGGCTAACCGGATCGGAACCCTCCTCGATTTCATCGGCCAGCAAGTCATCTTGCAATGAAGGATCGAATCTTGGTTGCAGGAATGCGAGGAGTAAATTTAGGAGGTAAATTGCATGGGCGTCTAGATCATTCGAGTTCAATCGGTCGTAGAACGAATAAAATGGAGAAACCACTCACAGCAAACTATTCATGTGCATCATACTTGGTCATAAAACACGCGTGAAACAAGACAAAAGTGAACACGAACCAATGTACCACTAGACAAGACAAATAAGCAAAGTCCTGTAAGTTTTTACAAGTATGAAGCTCACTCCTTGTGAAAAAACTATCCTCAAAAAGAACAAGGCAAGAAGACCACCCGTTGAGAGCCAACGCCCGATAACATGAGGTGTCCAACGGTCAAGCGTTTGTTGGTATTGACGTTGGAATTTCTTGAAATGACCCGTAAATTTTTCGAGGGGTGTTGTTTCGAAGGCCGAACCAGAGTCAGACATCATAACAAACGTAAAAGACGTGTAAATAAATCGGAATGAAGAACAAATTTAAGAATGGCCGCAGACGAACTCCACAGCAGACGTGTAACAAGTTAACGTGACAAGCGGAGTTTCAATTTACTCGCCATAACATGACGCTCCAGGCGCTTACGTTGGCTTCAACACATGTTATCAAGCATTTGACGGATAAAAGACCTCTTTTTGTTGCCTTGCAAGGACCTCAGGGTTCTGGGAAGTCTTATCTAGCGAAAGAACTTCGGTCGAATCTCGAATCACCTCCCCATTCATTACGAGTTACTGTTCTTTCGCTTGATGATCTTTATCTTCCACACGATGGTCTCGTTGCACTTGCTGCATCGTCAAATGTGCTATGGAGAGGACGAGGACAGCCCGGGACCCATGACATAGCCCTGGGCATCAATATCCTGTCAGCCCTGATGTCTGGGAACGGTGAAGTTGAACTTCCAAGGTTCGACAAGAGTCTATTCGATGGCGAAGGAGATCGTCTACCCATGGATGGGACAGGGACAATAATTTCACAGCCACCTCCTCCGGATGTCGTGATTTTTGAAGGCTGGTTTGTTGGATTTCACCCTATCCCGGAAGAAGAGCTGCAATTGCGGTGGAACGGTACCTGGAAGGAAGAAAGGCAGAAATTGAATCTTGAAGAAACTGAAATGGGACGACTCAATGATATTCAAGCCGTTAACGACAAATTGAAAGACTATATACAAATATGGGACCTCTTTGACATTTTCCTACAAGTTAGTTCAAACTTTTCTTACTCTGAAGATGAGCTCATATAAAATTTATTCAGCTTAAAGCAAATTTACCCTCAAATCCATTGCTCTCACAGTATTCCGTTGTGTACAAATGGCGACTAGAGCAAGAACACTATATGAAAGCGAAAAACGGTGGTCAGGGCATGTCGGATGATGCTGTGAAATCGTTCGTCATTTTTTGCCCCTACCGTTGCTATGAATTCAACGGTGCTTCCAACAGCTTTGTTGATCGATACATACCTGGATATGTATTCTTTGGCGACATCCCTGGGGAACACGCTCAGAAAGTTCGCCCTAAGTGGACTGGCAAGGGGCTTATTCTATACCTTGACGTTAACCGGGATGTTACCAGTGCAACGAGCTTCTGAGCAACTTGGTTCGAGTTCATATCTAGTTGATCAATTGTTAGGAACTGTGGCACGGTGTCTCATCCACAACATTGTTCTATGCTAAACACAACAGCTTTGAATTTGAACTTTGTAATGTAATATCCAAGTTACAGCATTTCATCGGGAAACTCTGACGTGAGGTCTACCGTCTTTTTTCCTTGACTCCTTTAACAACTGAACCAATGATAAAAAGCTGACAGATTGATAAACGTTGTAGCCATGTGAGCGTTGAGCGCTGCGTGCGTGATCCGCCCTCTTTGAACATGACCCGAAGGGGTTGACTTTTATAGACAGGACACAGCCTTCAAGTTCCCGAGTACTGATGATTTCAACAATTGCGTGATGATTCTAATGTGGTATTCAATTATTCATTTTGAAGTTGAGCGTTCACAATACCGTGACTTAGGCAATAGCGTCACTTGGTATAGTAACAAGCTTCAACTTCGTACACGTATACATTAAGCAATGAAGACAATTATATCGCTGTTCCTTCTCCTGTCCATAAACTTAAGTCAGGTCCGGTCACCAGTGTGAATACAAACAGGCGTAGGGATGGTACCATAGAGCTGAACGGAGTTAAGCGCTGATTACGTTCCATAGAAGGAAGGATATGGACGCTTTTAGTATGCTCCATCACCCATGTTCATTGTGTACCACGGTTTGCATGTCACGAATCCTATGGAAATAAACCCTTCTGTTCACAAGATCTCCCGTTTCTCTTGTGACATGAGCCAAGAGGAATTTCCCCAGAGTCCATTTCCGGAGTTGAGGGTTGCTTCCTGAGGCCCAAAACCATGGTGTTACTGAGGAGGCGCCCGTTGTACAAAAGGCTATCACAACTCTACACAATTAATTACGAGATAAAAGCCAGTCAAGCAGTTCTATCATTGCTCTTTTGCTGTACACCTTAGTGCTAAAGTTACCACAATTTAAGTAAGGTCCTTCCGGTGCAAAAACACCTGAGAATATCTTTTCGGGCCCGGGTGTGTTCCAAGAAATCGGTTGATAATACGCTGGGATAGCAGACCTGAAAAACCCCGAATGACATAAGAAATCACCAGCAGAAAGGAGTATTCAGTAACTCAAACGGGTACATTGCAGTGAACCCCGTTTGAAATTACACCCGTCTTTCCTTGCAAAGTTTTGGAGTAGTTCACTGGCAGGAGTCATAGGAAACACTTTCGAAAACTACATCCACAGCTTTGAATGACCTTTTTGAACATTTCTGTGGTTTTATATTTCTTTGGATCTCATTACGCATTGTCGTTACCTGGTTGCTTATCGTCTTTTAGCATGAGATATTTATCTGATTATTACGACATCTGACTCGTGGTTTCAATGTCCGTCGTTCGCCTAACGGACTGATTTTCTTCGATGTCAGCCTGCGCGAAATTGAACGACTCCAGAATACAGAACCCCTTCCAGTCACATTATGGACGTCGTCCTGGGGCAATGAACCCGAAGCGCTGAAAGGGTGCTGCAATATCTACCACCTTACCTTACAAAGAGCGCTTGTATTGCCAGGCCTGCTGCAATATCTCTGCGCGATATTTGCCAAGGAGGCAGAAGATGCCATGACCTATCCCGGGCAAGAAGGCGAAATAAGTCAGTCTGCCTTTGAGGCGTACTTCTTTCCGGCTGACGTCTTCATTGGGGTTACTTCAACGGTGACTCTGTCAGATAAAGAGTTGTGCGCCCACAGCATTGAAGCTGAGAGAGGCAAAAGGAGTTGGGAGGGTTGTATAGGGGGCTTCTACTACGTGAGTATATCCTCCCCAGTGTAGAATTTGGTAGTTGACGTTCGTCCTTCAGATCAAACCCGACGCTCGTCTCATGTTTGTCAGTCTAAACGTGTACTAGTTCTCATTCTCCGGATAGATTTGTAATGCTGGCTTTGTGGTGCCGCCTAACCACCGTGGAAAGGGTTTCGGAATATCTCTCGCCAAATCCTTTCTATACTATGCACCACGTTTGGGATATCAAGCGAGCGTCTTCAACCTCGTGTATGTGAACAACGATGTGTCTGTCAAGTACGCAGTTTTTCCTTGGATAATCCCTCCCATGATGTGCAATTGTGGGAGAAACTCGGCTTTACAAAAGGTCAGTCTCATACCCCGAGCTGGACGTCTCCGAAGGAAAGATGGACAGGGCGAGGAATACGTAGAGCTGGGTGTTTTATAAGAGGTTCACATACACCTGAAGTTTGAAAGCGGTACTAACCTTGTTATTAAAATTTGGGAAAATAGGGCCTAGCACTTAGCTTCAACTCGAGTAAACCCTTGACATTATTTTCTGGAAGGAAGTCGCCAACTATATACACACCTCGGGATGACTTGTCAATTCAACGCTCCCGAGTTCTATACACACCAGTAGACCATTTCTTATGTGGGTGCAGTTACTTTGCATTGCACATCAATGTCACAACCTAATATACACCTTACTACTTCAGGATAACCTGAGGTTGAGTGTCAATGTGGCGTACCGCTGCCTTCTGCCTTGCATTCTAAGGCGCTTTAATGCTAAGTTGTGTCAACTAATTGTAATGCTCTGTCCATGGATAATCTGTGCAACAAAAAGAAATTTTGTCAGTTGAAATCGAAAACAAGAATTCATTACGACGATTTGTGAAACTCGGGTAAGCATGTCGTTCCATCTCCGCCGAGCCCTGGGGCAGTGTTCCATTATCCGTAATTTCGACTCCGGAGTTTTCGGTTGCAGGAACGTGCTACACTAAGCAAATGCAGAAAGAGACATCTTGTATGTAGTCTCCGAGTCGAGTTGACTGTAATGACAGAGTTCCTTACGTCTTGGTGGCCCCTTTCGTAATCTACAGCTGTAACCAAATTTGGACAATGGCAACAAAGAGTGGAACTTATCTGACACAAAGGGCGCGTCAGATGCGCCCCCGAGTCGAAAAAGCACCACATCAGAAATGGCAGGGCCTTTGGCCAGAATGCAATTACTCATTGATCCCGGCTTTACATGGACACATTGTCAAACCGCAGTTGAGCTGGGCAAACTCCTAACCGGGCAACAACGGAGTATTCTCAGAACGCGTGTCTGAGAAAAAAGCAAAATGTATAGCCGATAATAATTAACATCCTGATCGTTTAGAATTACACGAATGAAAAGCTTGCCTTGTATGGGGCTGAACCTTACGTTTTCGGACCGTTCTTCACATTTCACACTAACATACGGTACGTGTTATTCAAGCTAAATTTTGGGGACGAGATCGTTGAAGCCAATGAGGATTTTTATACACATAATTTTAGCGTGCTCGAGGGATTCACATAAAACAAGGAACACCTGGTTCAACCACCAAGTGATAGTGTGCATTCATTATGCAACAATCATTGATGAACACCTTTCGAAGTGATTCACTCTCTCAACCGTGGCCAAATTATGCAAATGCGCAGCGAAGCACCGAGCGGGCCTCTAGACTTAGAAGCGGATGTTACAGTATCAGCGGGGGATGTCGCAACGGAGCAAGAGTGGGATGGCTATGACTAAGGGACTCGGAGAAGGTTGGGAAAAAGTAAGTGATGATCGATGATCCCTTTCCACCAACTTAGCTGGGGAAGATGAAGGTACCTCTTGACATCATCAACCGATCGATAAAGCACTTGATGAAATCTCAGCAACTTTCTGCGATGAGACGTCCAAAGACGACATCCGCAGATTGTACGAGACCGGATTCAAACTTCAGGAAACGGAGTAAAACCAATGTCGAGCTGAAATGGTCAACTGACCGTCGTGTACCATAATTAACGTCCAGTCCAGGGACACGATACACGTTCTTATCACGTCTTCTTGTGGCGAGAAAGGGAAAATTTCTTAACCTTAGTGTGGGAATGACGAGTTGCCTCAAGGCTCAATCAAGCTCAAGTGCCCAGAAAGACAGTTGAAGCTGGTAGGTGCGATCATGTAAAGCCTTGCACGATCTGATTGGAAGGGTGCATGAATCGATTGAGAGGAATAAACATTCTGAGCACGAGCAAGACGACCGAAATAGTCTTATTTCTGGAGTATTCAAGGAGAATGGGGATTTGGACGGACACCTGTAAAAGTCGAACGATCCAACAGTCGAAGAGCAAGTTTTTTTTTCTCGTTTGCGCCGTGTGGCAGCACTTTCCGGAGCTTAGCACGCCTCCGTTTTCTTCTCCATTAGCATTGTGAATTGATAAAATGTTATGCCATCGGCCGAGGACGACGACTGGAATATGTAAAAAGGCTGTTGCAAATTGATAGACATTCGCATCGTTGCATTGCGAGGCAGCGTCGCGATTTCCAAAGCTGTGCTCCCGCCCTTTGGCTGATTGTCAAAGCAATAATCGCTTTGACTGGCAATCGAGATTCAAAAAAATTTCGTCAGTTTTTTTAAATACTGTATTTGGATACAATTTCTGGAACTTTGTGTAGCGTAATGACACGAACCCACGTCGCCCTCAGGCCTGTGAGTTGGTGTGACACGTTACGTTGGTAATAGAAGCTGTCACCAAATCGGGAGAGTGAAAAAGTTTTTTTTACCGGCCTCGTGTCATTTCCAAATGAGGAAGACAGCAAAGCGCCCTATGTGTATTTTATAAAACAGCCTGTCAAGGAGGCTGATTCTCCGACTTAGCTTAGAGCAACATGGCCTCCGGTGTCCAACCACATTCAGGTTCTGGCGCTCCAAGACGATCTTATGCATCAGTTCCGGTTAGTACCTCTATATTCTGTTACAATCGCTCAGCCGTTGACAACGACCAACCATATAGGCGGCCCCAACAGGCACGACGGTAACAAAGCAGTCTGACCCATATTATGGCCAGGAGGTACTGGCGAAAACTGCTGCCAGATTCATAACCCATCTGTTTGCTTGTCCTGATTACCCTCCTTCCGCAACGCACAGTCATGCCAGACTTCCCTACTTTGTTGCGTATGCTCTGCACCGAACAAAGCTTCATCCATCCGTCACTTTCGCTGCTCTCGTTCTCCTACATCGGCTAAAAGCTCGATTTCCTTCTGCTCGCGGGTCGTCTGGGCATCGTCTGTTTATCTCTGCTTATATGATCTCCTCGAAAGTGATGTGCGACGATACGTACTCGAACAAGTCGTGGTGTATAGTGGCTCAAGGGATGTTTACATTGCGGGAGATCAATCAGATGGAGAGGGAGATGTGCAATTACCTAGACTGGGAGCTGACAGTCGATGAACCAATCCTGTCCAATTTTGAAGCGGCTGTCCGGAAGGATTTCAAAGAGACTCGGCCGAATTACCCGAGTTATCCGACCGCATTCGTATCAAGACGAGCCCTTCGTGCAATAGCGCAATCCAACGTTTACGACGAGAATTCCAACACCACCAGTCCCGTTCCTGGTTTTGGAAACCAATCGAAAGGTACTTCCACCCCTGTCAAAACGTTGGGAAATCCTGGTACGCCGACGAAAGGTGGTTGGCAAGATCCCAACACACCGGAGACCCCCTCCCCATCCTTTTCCAACTCGACATCTCCTACGTCTTCTGCTTCCCCTGCTACCCCTCTTGGAGGACCAGAAACGAACGCAAAGATTCGTGGGGTGGATCTGTCTCCTCCTTTTGGCCTCGTCGATATTTCTTACGCTGTACATCCGCTTAAAAGCAAGATGTTTGCTTTTGCCGTGCCCTCAGGTTGGTAACAATCACTCCAATGTTGTCCCACCATTGTCGCTCCTTATGCCTTCCATGCATTATTGTATCATATCACATTGCTCTAGCATATCAATTCTCTCACGGCTCCAAGGAGCTCTTTCTCTATTCCTGCCACCCGCACTCGTTCTCCTGCATTTGGCTTTCTTATCATCACTTATTGTTATTTCTTGCATTCACGTTACCCGTCTACCAAGACACCCCATGTACCAATAAAGTAGATACGCTCTAAAAAATAGAAAAAATCATGCATGTATCGACCAAGAGAAGTTCGAACGAGCCAAACACCTGGGTTCTTATCCCCCTCAAACGTGTTCAGGACACGTTGTGCCAGAGTGCTGCAGCTGAGTCCTATTTGTGTCAAATTAGCCCATCAGAGTCCGGTAGAATATTTATTCTGATAGAACTTTGCCCTGAATCTGATTGATCAACACGCGGTAGGTGAGTACCATCGCGAGACCCCTACTAATTGATATGTCAACGCGATATCTTGAAAGTGTAGTTTTCTTGTCAGAAACGAGTCGGGTTGACAGATTGGAATCTTGCTGAGGTAGCTGATACCGATTCGACTCCTCAGTCATTTGTCTTTACCAAGGCAACAATTTACTATTCTCAGGGAAAATTCTCCTCAACATCACTGTCGTGGACTACCAATAAGTGTTAGACTTAATGCTGACTCGGGGCTGACGCATTAGCACAATCATCTGACCCTACTCTTCCCGTTTTTACAGAATTTATCGCTATACGGGTCGATGTGGGTCGATGTTTCTAAAAACAGTGTAACCAAACCATAACGATTCCGACAGTTTCCACCAGCTGCGATGACGTTACAAAGATCGATGATGTGTTTGTATTCAACGATCTTCTTATCAACACGGACTCTCGTTTTCATGCTTTGATGAAAAGCTTTCAGGTGGATGTAATCGCAGGCTTTGACTTTCATTCATGTCCCCCATCCTCCTAGGATCCTTAAGTGAGGGAAGTATTAGCTTTGTGCCGAGTACACGTGTCAGTGCTCCCCCTTTCACAAACCTCAAGAGTCAAGGTTTCAAAGTTATGAAACGACACGTTTGTTGTCAATCAATGCTTGCGAAAAGCGGTTAGCAAGCTTCGGACGAAAAGACCGAGATTTCCACCACCTTTCAGGCAGTGCAATTTGCTTCTCATCCGATTTTCAATGGAAAACTGGCGGATTTCGGGTGCACATCTTGTTGCATGCTCCGTGTACATTGAATTACTTCGGTCCGCAGGGACAATCACTTCACCAGGGACCAGAGTCGCCGTGCAAATCAATCATGTGCTACAAACACTCCTTGATTGAGGTGGATGAAAGGAAGTTGCGTTCAGTTGTATAGGAACGTCAAGTGGCAGAAAGAGTGCAATGTGCCCGTCTACCTCCGGTCTACTTTCGAGAAGCTTCTCTACGCAAGGTGCATTTGCTTGCTTGCACCTTGCAGGTGGGTATGGCGTTGTGCCGACCGCGTTCTTAGAAGGCCAAGTCACATAGACACTTTGTCCCGAAGCAGGGATTACTACAAACTATTAGCTAAGATGGATGGTGATATCCTACAATGGTAGAAACACTATTTAGGATAATTTTGGCGCATGGTAAGCGCTAAGCGCTTACCGGGATCTTGATCGAGCTGAGCGTCTAATTGGGCGCTTAGTCTTTAAAGTCTACCGGAGGCAGTAATAAAGCTCTGAACCGGCTTCCCAAGGGAAACCTGGTGAATATGCCATGCCCCACTCTCTAAATTGTATTATCACGTCCAAAGGAATGGAATACGTCTTGAATTGGTGGATTACCCAATTCGTGTGCTCCAGACAGACCATTGCACCTCTGAGAGCAATGGAAGTTACTCGGCAACCGCAGCAATGCTCCCAGTATGCATTCTTAACATAATTTTTTGGGTATGTCTTGGCCCATCGACACAGATGGGGCACTGCTTTACCGCGCCTTGGTGGAACTCGGGAACTTCCAAATTTGTTTAACTTGAAGAATCAGTTTTGACACCATCCGGTGCCGCGGGAATTGAATGAGAGTCCTGCAAGGCCACAAATACATTGACTGGTACACTTGCTGGTGCTGTCATCACACATTAGCATAAATATTATATCACTTGGATATTGCTTACGACTCGGATGTATGATGACTCTGTGGTTGACTTCTCGTACCTCACGCCCCGCCAAACTGACTTGATATCTGTCAATGAGTATTGGTTACTCGGCATCTTGGTGAGCGACATTTCAATTATAACTCGGAATTGTACGTTGTCAAAAGATGTTGACTCAACCACTAGCCAGAATATTTTACAGAATGATTCGAACACAAAGAGAAAAAAAAGTTGCATTAAGAGGGAATCGAACCCCCGGCGGGTCGAGACAGAATGGCAACGACCCAGGTTACCACTACCCCATTAATGCTTGAAAAAACTCGTCTTTCGAGAGCATTCTGGACTGATTAATGATTTCATCTATTATTGCATATCTTTCCAGATGATGTGTAATTGTTTGGCTGCAGCTTCTGGAAATCGGAGATCGAATTGGAAGAACCTTCCTTGACGCTGTGAATTCACCGCTTTTCTTACTGTTACAATGCCTTTCGGTCTAGTCCTTCACTCTGAGAGGGCTGCGAAGCTGCAGGTATATCAATTGACTATGTATAGTGGATATGACCTGCTCACAAATATTCATTTTTAGCAATCCATACAGGATGAACTCATCAAACGCGGTTACAGCCCAGAATCTGGCATGTTTTCCTACTTGATACATTGCAGCATAGTTCCTGATACTTCTGTAGACAATGTCATGGCGGAGTACCTTACAATCATGATAATCAATAACAAGACACCTGGTAGGTTTGCTGTTTTTCCCCAAGCCTTTATTTTCGCTAACTCCACGACCACAGCTCAAATCACGGGCGAGCTCGAGGACTGTGTGTATCTCTTTTTTTCGATTATCATCCTCCCGGATAACTGACAGTCATTTCTCAGTAATTGGGATTGACTTCGGTGAGTCTCCTATGCGTTGGCCTCAACGAAATTGTACTGACATTTTCTCAGACCCATCCTTTACTGATTGGCTTTTTGGAGAAGCTGCCAAAGGGGCTGGCGATGACAGTATTTCAAACGAATCCCCGTCGTCTAAAGACGAACCTCCTGCTGAACCCGAACCTGAGTTGCCGCGAGATGAACCACCCCATTCGGCGAAGGAGCTAGCGCGAGTCCCACGAAATGGTGTCTACCAACAAGCATTAGTTCAGGCTATCCCCTCTGGATCATCAGCACAAAAACGCGCTGCATCTGCTCGTTCGCCTTCTCCCTCACACCCTAGCAAGTTTCGGAAGACGGACCTTCCAACTGGGCCCAGAGCGATGCACCGGGATGGTACCAATTCGGGCGGTAGTAGTCGCAGCTTACTTGATCGTGTAGGTGGACCAGCAGGTCGCAATGTGCCAAACCATTCGCCTCGGGATGAAATCCAAGCTCGAATTGACAGTATTGTGAACAATGCTGAGCAGAGCATGATGATGCCTCCTGGTTTTCCAGGCATGATGGAGATGAATTCCATGGCTGCTGCGAGCATGAGCAATCCTATCCTACTGCAAGAAATGATGATGAACCAAATGGCGCTTATGGCGCAGATGGCATCATCCATGGGCATCATCAATCCTGCTACGGGACAATTTGCAGGACAGGGTTTCCCAATGCAACAAGGAGTTGTGCCACCGGGTGATATGAATATGTTCCCTCCGAATATGAATAACGGATTCCCATCACAGCAGGGTGGTGGAAACCCTCCCACGAATAATGCTGGTAGAGGTAGAGGTTCTACGAGGGGTGGACGAGGTTCAAGCAGAGGCAGGGGAGGTTTTACAGTCGGAGGATCTTCAGGACCACCAACTAGCGCGCATACAACACCTGCTCAGACAGAGGTGACACGGCCTGCCCCGCTTGTTGCTGCACCAGTACCTATTGCACCTACGCACGTTACAGCTGCCCCAACTCCAGCACAGCCTGCATATGCAATTCCAGAACGCCCCCAATCTCCTACCCTCTGCAAGTTTGGCTTGAAATGTACGAATACGCAGTGTCGATATTCTCATCCTTCTCCAGTTGCTACTGCGGAGAGCGGGATTGTACTGAGCAATGACCCGTGCGAGAAAGGAAAGGACTGTAAAAATAAGGACTGTATCAAGGCCCATGTGAGCCCTGCTGTTCTCAATCCCAATGGTAGACTTTTTTGTTCTTGTTTTCTTTTGTAGCTTCTTACAAATCTTCTCCACAGTGGAACAATCGATACCTAAGGCCATTGTTCCTCCCGCTCACGTCCAGCATAATGCACCTATCCCGTGTCGTTTTGGAGCTGCCTGTACACGACCAGGCTGCACATATTCCCATCCACCTCGTCCAACGCAAAGCGCTGTCGCATGTCGGTTTGGTGCAGCTTGCACACGCGCTCAGTGTCCTTTCCAACACCCGGATGGCCGTGTCCTTCCATCCACTTTCCACCGCGGGCTATCGGCGTCTGGTCCTATGGTTAACATCGCCACACCCGAACCTGGGACCATGGGTGGTCCAAGTCCCCACAGGAGCATGACGTTCAACCACACCAGTGCGTCGATGAAGGAAAAGTTGGAGAAGCAGATGAAGGTGATTGAAGAAAAGAAGAATCAGGCTGAGAAGGCTGTTAAGGATGCCGAGGCAGCTGCGACTGGCAAGAAGGAAGCAACGAAAGTTGTTCCAATCGCTGCATAGAGAAATGGAGTGCGAGGACACAGAGTGTTGCAAACTTTTCCTTCCCTAATTTTCGGGTCCCTTAGAAAGACAGACCTCACCTTTTCGCGTCACTGTATTTAAAAAAACCATTATGATTGTTATTTACATCCGCTTTATTCTTCTTGTCACTTCTCGCTTTTACTTTCTGGTTGATGTTTATATACTTTAGTTACACGTAGTAAGTCGTCCCATCTACAAGGCTGGATGGGATGACAGGGAGGAGGAATAACAATTAACTCAATGATGTCCTGCCAAAACAGAGGCAGGTGCATCACAATCCCCCTTCATTCGCATTCGCATTGAGTGAACTTGAGACGTCTGACAGCAATCAAAGGGATTATGTGCTGTGGTACATCTCCATTACAGATAAATAAGTTGCAATTCTTACACAATAAGAATACAAGAGTCGTCTACAACACGACTAACCATCATCATCGCCACGATCGAGAGTCCCCAAGAGTTCGGCACCACGCTTGTCGACTGCAAGCCGGACTATGTCACCTTTATCAAGATCCTTGAACTACAGAACAAAAAAGTCAATGAAACAATTCGTGAATTCGAAAAGGGTAAAAACTCGAACAGTAAGTTCCCGAGTTCGATGGAGAGATTCTATCTCATCGATTCTGTCTCGGACGTTCTGCAAAAGTTCTTCGAAGCCGTCCTCGTCGACGACTTCCCGAGCGGCCTGTAGGACGAGATTAGAGTCAGGTCTGACATTATGTTGAATCTAATTTAAAAGAAAGAAGTGTTTGTGAGTTGGTATATTATGGGAGGATGGAGAAATTTACGTCAATGGAGATTATGTTGAGCCTGTCGAGCTCTAAAGACAAGAGATCAAGAAAAAATGAAACGAAAGAATGGATGAAGCAAAAAAGACAAGTATTTTACCTTGCAGGAAATCGGGTCTCGTCATGATCTGTCTACATCTCCACTAGAAGCGAGGAAAAGAAAAGGGAAAATGTTAATAGGAAGTTTTGCTACTCACACTCGCAAGGGATCTGAACTCACGTAGGGTATGGCGGGCAGGGGTATCTCATCCTCACTATTGCTATCGTCGACCTTTGCTGCTTCAGTCAAAGCGGCCTTTTGCCTCTCTTGTTCTTTCACAAATTCTTGCAGGAGGAGCCATGAACACGAGCTCCATTTTTGCTAGATCAAATTTGGGACCAGGTTTGTTGAACCACGGTTTGTGGAACCAGGGAAAGAGAAGGGAGGGAATGCCTACCTCATCCATGACATCATCATCGCAATCAGGAATGAGTCCTAAAAAACCGCTTAGCCTAAACCACACCGTATAGAAACATAAGCAATCATTTCCGCACCGATTTGGCTGAGCAACCACCCTTTCTCTACTTCAAGCAGATGTTTCGCCATCACAAGCATTTCCTTCGATTTCGCGATCTTGTTAAGGAGGGACAACCTCCCACCGACGAGCGAGACTGATTCGTTTAGTTCGTCCGACCCGACGAGCTTCCGTCCCACTTGTTTGCGTAACCGCGTAACGGCGTGGAGAGATGCTTGTTGGCTCAGGTCGTATATTGAAACTACCTGTATGGGAATTAAAATATAAGAAGGCAGAAGATGGTTATATAATTCATTTGTGGTGATGTGTTAACGGGTGCACTTACGTGCATGCGACTTGCGGTTTTGCCTGAATTTTATTTTATTTTGGAGGATAAAAATGAGGGGGGTGCTTAGGTATTTTAGGAGGTGGAAGACGTACGCATGACGTTGAAAGGCCAAAAATCATCTCTGCAAAGGTGAAAAGCCGGTGTGCGTCAAGGGGCCCCCATGTTTAACATAAACTGTAAACTTACGAGCTAAAAACCATCGTTAATATCCCTACAGACCAGAAAATACGGACGTAGTCAGCCAATCTCTCATTTCGAGAAAATGGACGATTCCATAGTGCTGCGCCTCACTTACCACTGGCCGCCCAAGCTTCCGCTTTCTGTTGGAGTTGCAAAATCATGTTCCTCCCTTCCTGGTCGTTTTGGAAATAATGCACGTTGTTGACGATAAGCACAAATGGTTTTCGGCGGATGGGTGCGCATCGGAGGGCGACTTTTTCTAATTTGTTCATCGCTGTTGAGTCGTGTTTCAGTAAGAGCCACAAAGGGAATAGAAAACAGTCTGTTACCTCGTTCGATGTCAAGCGCAGCACCGCCTTCCCTCGGGTCGCGGCGCTGGAAGAGGCCCGTCTGAGTGTCCTCGTTGAACTCGTAGTTGAGAGCTTTGCCGAGACGGAGTCTGAACACTTCGAGGTCGGGGTGTGCTTCGCAGACGGAGACGCCATCGGCATTGCAAGCGGCCATAGCGTCGAATGTCATGGTGCCCTTTCCTGTACCCTTGGAGGGATGGGGAGAGGGAGAGAGGTTTAGGATGGAACTGAAGAGGAAAACCTGTACAAGAAGCGCTACCTTTGGACCGAGGAGCATGAAGTAATGCCCAGACTCTTTACCGTGGATGATGTGGTCTATCTTGTCTTGCTCTTTCCGACGGAGATCTAGGAACCACTCTTGGTCTTCCGACAGCAAAAAGTCGTCATGTGAATCGTCCAAGGGCGCCCTTTTATATGTATGGGACTTGGCCAACTCGAGTGCGGGATCGTAGCCTGGCTCAAAGGCTGCTTGGATCTGTGTTCATTTGGTGGTCATTTCAAACTGGAGAGAAGAGTAGAATAGACAAGCCTTTTTCAAGACATTGAGTTTATACCACTTTATATACACGATACCACCGACAAAGACTGGGAATTGAAATGGAGTCAGTGTCCAGCCCCATAGTTTCGTCAATGTTGGCCATTTCACTCACCTGCTCCTAGACCGATAAACGTGGTTAACATGGCGTCGAAAAATGGGCTTCTGGTGAAGGTGAATGACATCCCCCCGCCGGGTGGAGTTGGACCACCTCCTGGAGGATTGAAGGGAAAATTGAGACTTTCGGTGCCTTCATGCACTTCATGACGCGTTTTGGGTTGTGTTATTGGTGGACTGTGAACAGGTTTTGGTTTTTGTGTGCCTGCTGGAGTGTGTGGTTCTTGTGGGTGACTTGTAGGAGGAGTGGTATACGGCCGACGCTTTGGTAAAAGTATTGCAAGCCTCGGATGAAAATTGGGTATAGCCGCTGACCTGGTAGAGACAGTTGTACGCAGAGTATAGAACGTGAACATCGTCAACGACGGCGGCAACAAAGTATACAAACATGTTCTTGGCTATATGCGCACATGATCGCTTCTATCTACAACTCAACACTAGAGTCTGAACTATCCGACTCTGAGAAAATACCAGCCTCGTGTCGTTTCGCTCTCTGCTCTTCCTTGCGCCTTTCCCTTTCCAACTCAATCTTCCTATCATTCTCCCTTACAAACTCTTTCCATTTCGCACGCTTCTTTGCTGGCATTCTCCTCGTTCCATCCCATGTGTGTCGATCAACATGCAGCCTCCTCACCACACGCTCTTCAAATGCAATCCTATACTTCATCATGCTCTCCACCTCTCTACCGACATCGCTGACGACTCTTTCGGCGAACGATAGAACCTCCCCGACGTCTTCGATGCGCCTATGGGAGGAGACTATCTCGTCGTTCCACTTCTTGAGTCGTCTGCGTATGTCTCGTACTTCGCGATCCGTGAGGTGATCATACGGCATGCCCTCATCTTCGTTCGGGTTCTCTGATCTTGCCCTCTCATCAACAGTCCCGCAGGGGGGTTCATTTGATTCTCCTTAACGATCTTTAGTTTGATTTGAAAAACGGAAAAAAGTTGACTCACTCAATTCTTTCTCTACTTTCCTCTCGCTCTCAACAGAATTGGAGCGACTATGCTTCTCAGCTTCGGTTGGTTGATTATTGCCAGTCAAAAGCTGGACGATTATCTCCTCAGATTTGACATTCGCTTTGATTCCCTCTTTCTGCAAAACATTGATGAGCAAATATTGTCTCTCTGTATTCAGAAACACGGGGCTGACGAACCCTGGCTAAAGCCTGCAGATTTTTCCGTTTCAGTGCTTCCAAGTATGGTCGGTCATACTTGTGGGATTGGACTTGTTTTTGAACACGAGGCATTTTCGGTCGTTGGGCGCGTCGATAAAAAAGTATAAGTGGTTTGGTCTTTTTTTTCCAAAGTGGCTGAAAGTGATGCCTTAGATGGAGTTGTTCTTTGTCTTTTTTAATGGTCACGGTCCATCCACTCCTGGTCTATGTCGACAAGACAATAGAATATCCCCGAGTCGATCCTATTCTAGATCTATTGTCTTGTTCAAAGACCGATAGTTTTATTGTACTTCCTTGTTTCTACCAAATCCAGCAATTCCTTTGCTTCCTAAAGGAGCCTCGCTTTGACCTCTCGATGATCGATTCTGTCAATAAGGTTACGAAGGCCATACAATAGGCCGTATTTTGCATTGATGAAATGATTCTTATTCCATCCTCGCTGTGCCTTTAGCGAAAACTTTCCTCCCTAAAATTTTTATCTTTCTCTCGACTATCGATTTGCAGATGGCAAAAGTGACAAAGGCCTCACTTGTCGGTTCTAAACAGTCGTGAGTGCTCTTTACGTGATTTCGAAAAGACATTGTCTCTTAAATGGTTTTCAGGAAAAGAAAGCCAATTCAAAAGAAGGCGAAAGGTACGTCAACACACTCTCGAGAGTTCAGGCCTTAATTTTAGGGAAAACTCCCTCAGGCAAGAGCAAGAAACAGAAGGTCTTGCGAGAGGTGTCGTCGGAATTCTGGCCCGACGATCTCAACGCTCCAGACCCTTATTACACGCCCGAGCCAGAGGATGCTCCCAACCGCGGCGTCCCTGCCACAAGACAGTCAATCCAAGACACCGTTGACATGATTCAAGCCATCTTTCAAGAAATCCAACACCAAGAACGCCAGATCGCCGCACATCAGCAGCTCGCGGATGATCTCCAGCGCGATGCGCAGCGGCTCAAGACGATGGCTAGCGTGCAGGTTGACCAGACGAGGAGGTTGGAGGATATGGTGAGGCATTATAGGGGTATGAAGACGAAGGAAGCCGGGTGGGAGCATGAGGAGGTGTTTGGAGAGTTTGATGCACATATGAAGGTGTGGAAGGGATCGAGGGACTGTGGTGAGATTGATGAGTATGATAGAGTTGAGGAGGGCATTTTTGCGAGGGACAGGAATGAGGGTGCAGACGATTGAGCACGTATAGATTTAAATTCCTGCTACATTTCGGCAACCAAAATTTCAGCATCTTGATTTCAGAAATTTTAGCGGTTTTTACTTTTTTTGCTGAGAGTCAACGCCCAACCTTTGGAATCTGCCAGAATCATTTCAAAACATTATTTGACAACCTAGTGCACGTAAATCGCCTTTAAATCTAGCAGGCTCTGGCAGGTGTTCGGAAATTTCAACATGATTCAAATCTAGAAAGTGGTCTCCCTCGAAGACGACGTCTTGCCCAACGATCATGGCCTTTCGTACGCCTTTCCAGAAGATCCCATGGCACGATTGTCGAGTCTGCTATAAGAGTGTGGATTTGATGAAGCGAAAGTCAAGGACGAAATTTTGGGATCTTGGAGTTTCATGATCAAAAGAAGATTCATCACGTCTGATTGGGCAACACGGCGCCGTGAGCCTTCCTTACTCGATAGAGCAGCGACAATTGGGCGATCCTTCTCTTCTCTGAACCATACTCACTACATTCCCATGCTGTGTCAAGTGTGAATTGTATTGAATTTTCCTTTATAATCGACAAAGAAGGGGAAAAAGGGAAATAGGATAAATCATATGCTTATTGGTGCCTGATACTACCAGTCCACTTTACACATAAGAGGTGAATTGTAAATATTCTTCAGGTTTATAGGTTGACATTATTGCTTCTATATAACTATTCGGGCATGAGCACAGGAGCCCGTACTAACCTGTACAGAGGTAAGCAGGCATTAAAGCTCAACAAGTTGAAAGGAAATTACATGGGGGTATCATTCGACTTCACCTGGAGTACTGAAGATGTCAAATGAACTTCTCAAATGTCTTGTTTTGCTGGGGAATTGCTTCGAAAGGATTTTCTTTAGTTTCCGTAAAGATCTTTTCTCTGTCGTTGATTGTAATGGCAGATAGGACTTAAAATTTTGCCAAAACGTCAAGGAAGCCTGGTTCTGCACAAAGGTGAGCCAAACTCTGAGAATTCCCCACATTTCCTACCTTGCGAGCATAATGAACCAGCCCTGATTACAAAATTAAGTGCGACGCACGTTCAGAGAGAACCTGGCCTACCATCCTTAGAGACTATTTCATGACTGCTCAAAATTGTCTTCGCTACGGAGATGAAGTCATTGAGCATCAAGTTCCGCTGAAGATAGTTTCAGTATTTGACATAAAATAAATGAAGAAGTCGCACTCCATGTATAAGAGAAATCCATGTAGAATCGTCAAATATTGCAACATCTGCAGTCGGGTCCTGATGTTTTATGAGAGCCGCTCATCAAAAAAGGGTTGGAATCACTTGCGAGTTCAAGTAGAATTTGAAGAAACACAAAGGGAGGTCGAAAAGGAATCTTTAGCATCCAGTAAGCCATTTATTTAGTCAGATAAAGTTACTATGAGCGTACGTGAGGAAGACTTGCTATGGCATTTTGGTCAAATTTCCGGTAACGATATCGCTCGAAAATTCGAACCACTTTCGATCGACTCTCTTGTACCGGAACAGACGGGATAATGTACAAGGGTATAGTTTCGGGAGGAAAGGTGGCCATGCTTCGGGTCCAAGACGAAAGACTTAGTGCAAGAGAAATCCCTCGCAAAAAGAGAGCACAAGGGTATCTACTGGAGTTGGTATCTCTCGAATGAAAACCTTTGATCTCCAGTCTGTTGCCCCAATATCTTGTAGAGTCAGGTGCTTCTTCATACCTGAAAACCGTCTGTCTGGGTCCATCTTCGCCAAAGGGGGGAAACACTGCGCTATTCCAGAGATTTGCTTTGTCGCATCCAGTCACAAGAAATAGTGTCCCATTCACTCGGGGTCTAGAGGGAGGCAAATCACTGTAGTCATTGGCAAATTGGAACCAGTCCGATGCATGCTCCTTCACGTATGGATAGAGCTTTTCGGTATTCACAAGATCTTCACGGGAAGCCCCGTCGTCCAAAATAAGCACTGCACCTTCTCGAGCATTAGAAGAGAATTGTAGTTTCCTATGAAGAACTTAGTAGGCCAAAAAATCCAGCATATCTAGAATGGTCCCAACGCACAAAGGATTAGCTGAGAGGCGCGTTACCTGGATTCCTTGACTTGTCAAAATGGTTCCGGGCTCGAAATGATTTGGAGATAGTCGTGTCTCCCACTCGGACAGCGGTGGTTCGATAGGACGAAACTCGCGAGGTACGAATCTTCCTTGCCTGGTATGGTCCCTTTCATGGAATATGTTGAATAAGTATTGAAAGGTACCAGTGGGATCTATGTATCCTACGTCTCCTATACTTGTACCGTTCCGGAGGTAAGCGTCGATTGATGAGAAGCCAACTGGGTCGTAAAGTGGTGTGCCACTTCCCACAGACATTAATGATCGGCAATAAATTGCTCGCACGGCCAGATATTTTGGACAGGGACAGTAGAGCGGGAAATGGCCATAGGGCTGTAAGATTCGATAGGGCCCAAGCATAGAACCTTATTAGCAGTGGAATGTTCAAATAATCAAAGAAGTGTAGTTAGTACTAAGGTTGCAGGACGTACTGTTGCGTGACCGAAAACTGTCATCAGAGCCTTCCGCAGCGTCGTTTGAATTTTTACCGAAAAGCAACCGCATTCTAAACCCTTTACAATATCGTCAATGAAGGGTAAACGTATTGCAAAGAGGAGAGGTAAAGAGAAAGTTCATTACCATAAATGATGGTGTTGTACAATGCCGCCGGTTACATCACGTCACAAGTGACACCGAGCGGCAAACAAAAACCATCATGCAGAAGCTCGGAACAAATAATTTGTCGGACATTTAAAATTCGCGTTACAACCAAATCGGGGCTGTAACGGATGTTACAGCCTGAGTTAAAGGATTTTACGCCATAAGGTCCTCCGTCCTGGAATAATATAAAATTTAATGTTCGCTACTTGAGACAATAGCAATGTAAATTAGATTAAAAGAAAATTTTTTTGTGCACAAGGAGTTTAGGTATAGCAATTAAATTTTTTGTTGTAATGGCGTTACATCTCACGTTAAGTTATCACGCGTGACGGCGCGTTACCACTAAAATTTGATTTTTCCGACTAATAGTATTACTAATAGTATTACTAATAGTCTAATAGTAATACTTTTATTATTATTATTAATATTATTATTTTCATGCTGGTCTTGGCAAAATTGCTTTATGTAAATGTCCCATATATTGACCCGAAATCCCATTGACCCAACATTGTCCATCTCTCGGGTTTTTGGTGCAAACCTATCAACCCAAATGCAGAAGAGTGAAAAGAAGAAACCTGGTCTCCTTGGTGGAACGTTTGAAGATGGCGCATTTGTCATTTTTGTGGTACCCCATTCCTGGGAAATATTTCTTCATAAGTTCGACTAACATTTGATAGCTATCGGGACAACTAATGGCGAGTATCCCGTGTCTTGTCTGCCCGATTAATAGCTAACACTAGATCGATAGCTCGCTGTCTATGATATCACTTCTACTCTGCAATCAACCGTGGAGGCAGATTGCCCAACCAGAACAGATCTTCTTCCAACGCACTATCTGAGTGTGCACCAATCTATCCGCTATTTGTGATTTTACATGGATTATAGGATTGTCATCCTGACCTTCTGGAGAACCCCGATTTGATTAAGATCCGACTGTCATTGCCAGTGTTGGTTACGATGGTGTGGAATATTTCATTGATATACGGGAAGGAAGGGGTGCCGTCATGAATAGAACAAGAGGTAGAGCCAGAAATCTTTTTTTTCAATCATTATACTTGCTCTGAAATAGACGTCATCAATGCTATTGCATATTCGCCTTTTAGCGGCGGGCCAATGATGAAAAAGTCTACTGTATACAAAGTCGTTGCACGATCCTCTGTATCCTCAGCTGGCCGTAGCCTCTGCTGACGGTATGTACCTGTAACTTGTATGTTGAGGTCAACTAGAAGAGGTGGTTCTGCGGTGCGTCGGTTACGGGATCCCTACTATTTCTAATTACGCTCACGCTGAAGCCTTTTTCTCCACAAACTTTTTTCGTCCATAAGATTTTCAGGTAGACTACAATCGTCGTACGAAGGAGTTTCGTATGCTCAGTCAATTCCTACCTTCGCAACTCTTGCATATCGACGATTCTATACAATTATTGATGCAAAAATAAGCGAAAATCCCGACGCCGAACGCGGTCTGTCATTCTCCAATCACCCTGTCAGTACTGGTGCATGGCCACAGCAAGTTGGTGTTAATCGTGTGGTATGAAATAACGAAGAATTGCGTCTTTCACCTTGCTGGCTACCGGGACGGCGTCAGTACTAAGGGCATCCGGATGGAGCATCAAATAGAAGTAGAAGAGGATAACGTCGCGAGTGGCGAGGAGAGAGATGACAGATGGTGGGTTTGGAGAGGTTTGAGTGAAGCATCGAATGAACATTCGGACTCACGAAAATCACTTTTGCCTTGCTAGCTTCCGAGGTTGCGTCTGGACACTGTCAGTGTCACTTAGAGATTTTATTACGGAGGTGCACGAAGATAGGCAACATTGTTATGTTGAGGATATGAATGGACCGAAAGCGAAATCCAGGTAGAACGGGAAAATAATCCATTTGGTTAAAATCATCTAACTAAAATGTACAACATTGGTTGGTGAAGACTCGTGTAAAAAACAAGTTGTTTTACTACGAATAGAAGGAAATTATTTGAGCCCCAATTGCTCTTTCCATGAAACTTCTTAACCAATATAAATCAATTCCATGTGTTGTCATACCAACAGGATGTTACTTGCCTCGACCAAAATTAGAGGGAACGGAGGGAACTTAAAAAAGGCCCCTGTGGAACGATGATATGCCCTTCAATCGCAAAACACTGATTCCCAACCTCGGAATTTAACCTTCTATTTTCACTGTCTGAAGCGTACATCGTGGATATTTGACGATGCCCATCCCATGCAAGTATCCCGTCTCCATTTTCGGAAAGGGTTGCTTTGCAAACGTTCTTCGGTTCAGAATTGCTGGGTAAATAGATTGCGGAGGAGAATGATTTGGCTAGCCACACGGCCGAGACAACTATTGGGTAAATGCAACGAGGCTTATCAGAAGCACGATTAAGGTGGTAGTAAAACAAGTTTGTGTTATCATCCAAGTATTCTTCAAAGTGCTTTCGGAGGTCCAGGTACAGGCCTAATCTCACTGCACCATGGGGAAGGTAGATACAGAACGCCCTCTTTCTTCCACTGGCACTCAAGGTAAGATGACGGGAGTCCGTGCTACACCATCAGGGCATAAGTTCCAAAGTTGACTTGAGCAGAAATTTAAATGCCTACCTTTTCCCTTCTCTTATATGCTCGACTGTGAAACCTTTTTGGGACAACATTGAACTGGAGTGAACAAGGCGGACAGTGACTGCGCCTTTCTCATGAGGTTCAACGGGTTCCATAGTGCTGTTTGCCTCGCTGCTGGAACCAGAGAGATTGAGTGGAATAAAGTCCTCCGGTGTTCTGCGACGATGCGCTGATGATTGGCCTCTATCAAGGATATTGAAGAATACTTCAAAATATCCACTAGCTTGAAAGGTCCCAACATCTCCAACAGAAATTCTACTTCGATTAGATGTTGAGAGATCCGGGCAGGGGTTCCACACAGGGATAACATTGTCTTCAAACAGGTCAAGGTAACCTGCACACATATATTTCAAAATCGGATGATGGTGATATTTCGACTGAAGAGTTTGTAACAACTATTTGAGGAACATAAAAAGATGTTCAGCGAAGGCGGCGATGTAAACCAGAAAAGAAGCCCTACATCCACTGTCAGTTCTACACGACGAAAACGTACTTCGAGATTTATGCATAAGGAATTCAGTACACTGAACACTAAATCAGTACTTACATTTGCCTGTAAAATTACTTCTAAAACTGGGTGTGCACGATGGGTCATTTTTAACGCTCGGTGAGGCCTGAACCTGTGAACTTGGCCCCGCAATCTCATTCGCTGTCTCCAAAATGATTCCAAGGCCCGGCTTTGAACCATCACGGTGTTCCACGGAATCAGAATCATTCCTAGTTTGCCCTGCTAAAGGACCTTGAACTTAAATTATGCGAAGGATAACAGCACAGGGCTTACTGCTGGGAAGCCACAGGTTTTTAATATATAACATGGTGATTCTGTTGTTGAAAAAGCCGCCAGGATTTCCATTGTAACTGGATTCTATAACCGTTGAGTCCACAACAGCACTGACAGAGGACACTCGTCGCCGCGTTGTCAGGCCTGCAAGTCGACCCATCATTAGTCAAGTGATGGGTTGAGGGTGAACCCACTCACTTCTCTTCCGAAAAAAATCAAACATAAATCAAAGCTGCGCGGATTGAATGCCGAATGAATTCGGGGGATGAAGGATAATCGATAAAGTTCTGTCTGGGGCATTTTAGTGGTGTGCTTAGTCAATGTGACAGATGTCAATGGGAAACAGAACAACAACTTGAACAAGACGCAACCAGGCTATTGGTAATCGATGTTGTAAGATCATGTTATTTTGTAATGGGAAAACAGACACATCGCGAAGGTTTTGAACGTATTCATCTGTCGCTTTTGTTACCACGATGACCAAAATTTTCCTTGTGATACTCTAACAAAACTGGGTTTCGGAGTGTCTTAGATAGTTTGCATTGACAAGTGGAAGAGATTCTTGAGTTATGAACTCACTCCTACTCTTCGTCCAACAATTCCAACTCAGTCTCCCTGTTACTTTCGGTGAATTAGTAAAAGTAGAAAGAGCTTGGGTTCAGCCAAGTCTTTCCACACAGGTATCATCTCCACTGTCTTTAATTTATAATGGGGAAGAACGAGTGTCATGCAAAATAAAATGTTCCCAGCACGTCTCTCGGGAAAGTTGGTATCAAGTTGTTAACTGTCAATATGAACTTTACGGATAATCTGCTCATATGTCGTTTTTGATAATTCAGCTTGAAAGTCGACATTTTCATCTCAGAACGGTACACTTTTAGTTCCAGACATCGCCTGACAGGCATATGTCGTTGAGCGCTAAGATCCAGATGTGATATGGGATAAATTGGAACCCTATTTTTTGTGATATGAAACTCTCTTCGTGTTTGGGTCGTCAGCTATGGAATGAGGCTGTATGTTTTATTGATAAGGGTATATGGAAGACACAGGCAGATCGATAACTAGTCAGCAA
>QDKV01005361.1_pt1 | contig 70916 bp, 76 predicted proteins | sample 1861101 | NCBI WGS metagenome assembly QDKV01 (sample SAMN04275158, study PRJNA302643) | Fungus metagenome, whole genome shotgun sequencing project. | isolation source: fruitbody | host: Mallocybe terrigena | place: Sweden | collected 2013
GCGCATATGTGTACCTCAGGTTTGCCTTCACCGAAGCAGGATGTAAATGCCAGGTCGGATGTCGGGTCGGGGTTTAGTAATAACTGGCGCTGTTCTCCCATCCTCGCCGTGTCTGAGGGAACTCGATTCAGAAGAGTAACACAACGTCCAAAAATCCAGAGCGTAGAATTTTGTAAAACAGGTGCGATTTTATGCAAGGTGCGTAGCTAGAAGCGGCGAAAGGTAATAATACCAATGGATTGAAGAGATGGACAACAGTCAAATTCTCAAGGTTGGCGGCTGACCGCTTACATAACCCAACGCCGGCAATGTCCAGTAGTATTAAAGAGTGTAGCTCGAAGCAGGCAACAGCAAAATTTCGAATGTAGACAATCTAGTGATTCTGTGCTAGAAGGTTGGGTGTGCCGTGTGCCACTGTTACGAGCTAAACAAAATTTTAATACCAGAACGGCGAACTGGGACTTCAGAGCGATACTCACGGATACCGGTAAGAACATTTCGCCTAGCTAGACGCTGAAGTTTCTTGCTCATCTCTTCTGGGGTGATGTTCTTCTCGGCACTGATGAAACAGCACTACATGAGGGCAAGCCATCGAGGTTCCAGAAATAGATTTTGTAGCCTAAAAAAGGAAATTTAAATTAAATACATACTAATTTTGGATGAAAATTCAATGTTCGACTAGCGCTGGTTACTTCCCGATTTCAAGTTGATTGTGTCTCCTCGTAGTCTACGTTCCGAACATAACTTAGTTCAATTTCTCGTCTCTCTTCGTAGTCTGCTTCCGATATATTTCTTGTGTCTCTTTGTAGTCCGTTTCCCCTCGTGTACTGTAAATCAAGCGAAAGTAACGAACATCAAATACGAAAATGTATATATTGCGAGAGGTAGCAGGCATTGCCGCTTGCCGGCCCTCCTGCCATTATATGTATATGCTCATATTGTTTTGTACCTGAGCTAAATTATTATCCAAATTCACGTTCCAACTTCCGAGGGTTCATTCAAGATTGTCGTTATTCAAGATCAGAGATACAACTGAAGGTGCGATCCGCTCAATCAAAGCCTTTATTGTTTGCAAGGGAAGGCCGGGGCTTAAGTTGCGAGGTGAAGTCGCTTGACGCAAAAGCGTTGGGAGGAGCATAGACCTGTCTGCCTTCAGTAGAAAGAGAAACGGCATCACTCCCACTAGAAGCAAACCTGTCGATTAGTTCGCGAAAGTTCCTCTCGCCATTGTTGGTATCCTGTAGCTCTTCAGAGAGGCGAATGAGAGGGGGAGTGTTGGCGACGCTCCGAGAAGGTGGTATTGAGAGAGGTCGGAAGAAAGCCACAATCTGACCGAGGCCACTCGAAGCCCCAGATTCTTGCACACGAGCAGGAAGAGGGGATTGTCCACCTTTCCTTCCCACATTTGATAAAGGAGTCGATTGACAATCAGCTACCGCAGAACTCGATTTTTGAGAAGTCAGGGCTGTGTTTCCAAGCTGTTTTCGGAGTTCCGCAACTTGTCCCTTTAGAACACTCTCGAATGTAGGCTTCTCGTCCTTGGACTCAGCCAAGATGACAAGAGAAGACACGCTAGCAACATGGTGAGTTTAAATTCTAAGAGTTCACTGAAGAAACACACAAAGCTTCCTTGAGATAGGCGAAACTGAATCTCGCTGTCATGAAGACAAATTCCTCCACAAGCTCGTCGGGAAAATGGATTTCCTTGTTCGATGAGAGTTTCTTCTGCCAATATTGCGCATATAACTTGCGTCCAACTTCGTCTGGATCGTCGAATAGGCTGTTTGAGCGCCGCATGAATTAGGAAGCGCAATTAAAATTTGTAATGACTTACTATTTCCTATCGAACCGACTTGGCCGCGTGCTAATACCTGGGTCTAGTCTGTCAAAGTGGTTTGTCGTTCCAATTACAAGTAATCCGTCGTTTTTTTCCAAGCCATCGAGTTGGTTCAGGAAGAAAGATCGATTTACATCGTCGACGAGACTGTCTAGGTCCTCAAGAACCAAAACACAAGGTGAAAGCTGGCGTGCTTTATTAAAAACCTCAGCCATAGCAGTTTCTTCTCCTGCCCAGCCTGTAATAGTTCAAACAGATGTTTTAAAAGACTTGGGGAAAGACATACTCTTAAACGATTTAACATACAGAGGAAGGAAACCTTTTTCACCGCAGGATTTCATAATGGCCTTAAGGCTGATTGTCTTCCCATTTCCTGATCAATTTCCCAAGAATTAGAAGAGTCTCGGATAGACTACGAAAACGTTGTACCTGGAGGGCCGTGCATGATAATACCCCGCTTTGTATTCAGGCATCAGATGTAGACTTCTGTGAAGTCGACACGAAGTAACGGACCTTCCAGGGAATAGCCAATTCCTTATAGATATCTTCCGAATCAAAGAACCCGTAAATGTCTTTCTGCAACGTTTTCTTGAATTCATCCTTCAAGATGACGTCCTTCCAATCCGCCTTTTGAACCTCTGTCCATAAAGCATGACTTTTGCTCCAGAAACCGCGATCGAAAACCCAGATCTCATTGTCCGGAGTATTGGTCCATGCTCCAACAGATAAAAGAAAACGTCGAGAAACTTCCTCAGGCCCTGTTCGAAGAACGAGATAGAAAAAAAGTATCCTGAATAATTCTGTGACTTACCCTCATGAAGAATGAAATGAAGGTCCCTGATTACCGGGCCAACGGGATACTAGACGTCCGGACGGTAAGCGGCATGTTTACACATTATTGACAATGCTTACAGTGACAGCATGAACGATAAAGTGATATTGCTAAGGTAATGAGTGTTACACGCAGCGTACCCGATGCACCATACTCACTTGCCAACTGATTTTGAAGACGCCGAACTGGACCTTGTCAATGAGTACTCCAGGTATCCCTAATTTCCGAGAGACCGGGATGAAGAATGAGTTCGTGATCAGCGAAGATTTTTCCAGCGGAGTGATTTGAGCATTGGGGAAGCCAAGGATATTCAAGGTATAATCTTCAGAGATGACAAGGGAGTGATTGGGATAAAGACGTTTAAGGACATGGGCGCTAACGGCAAGAAATTCAAGTTCTGCATTGACTTGGGAAATAAACAGAAGACGAACCCGAAGACAGGTGGCAGGCTATTCGGTGCTGACACTGGAGGTTCAATCGATTTCAGTCGTATACTTCTACCTTGGAGATAAACTCACTTTGTCCCACCCATTTCAAATAAAAATCCTCAGGTTCGTTATCGCCAGTGCGATGCCGCCAAGGGTTCTCAGTGGCTATGTATAAGAACTCTTCCTCGGGACTAGTGGAACTTGCTGAAGTCGGCGCCATACTTGATCACTTCAAGTTTCACTGGGTTATGGTATGAATCAGGCACGCTCACGCAGACCCGAAGAACAACCTGTGTAAACTCTTTCGTACCGACTCGGATGGGGTAGTGATTCCGAAGAAAGCCTTCGATATAAATGCATCAAGCCGATTGGCTGAACTTGCAGTATGTTTTCGACCACCACAAATTCTTGGAGTAGATATTATACACTAGTACTGAACGTGCCACCGCTCCGCTGTCATTATGAAGGCTGAACAATTTTAGCTTACAAGGCGCACATTGGCGTGACTGTTGAATTTTTCTCGCTGGTGTATTACCACCACCAAAATCCCTGCATTCGGATTGGGCAGGCAACGTCAAGGAGATTGGGGAGAAGTTCCAATCAGACGTCCTGAGAACTAGATGACCCTGAGGGCCATGAGCCTTTATATAAGTGCCACTTGGGACCAACAAAATTTACATTCTCGCCGTATTCTGCCCCATGGCAGATTCACGGACATTGGCTTGGCTTCAGCTGCAGGAACGGCATTGGAGCACCAATTCCTCTACCTTTAAATACATCTTCGTCTGGCAGGGACTCCCGAAGCGGGAAATCGATGTTCTCCTCAGCCATCGAGGAGAGAAAGCTGCGTTAAATCTCCTAAAAGACGAAGCTAAACGTTGCAAAAAAGGAGAGCATGTCAATGTCACGCGCATTACGCAGCTGCTGGAGGAGGCAAAGGTGACTGCGAAAAGCAGGCCGCATTTCACTCGAATGCGAAAGTGTGACGTGAAACGTTTTTTTGTATTTTTGACGGATATATTATCGCAGATTGGAGATTTTGGGTTCGAATTGAGTGAGTGTGGGGAGGAAATGCAAGGGATCCTGCTGGATGCTCGGACGCGATGTAAGGATGAAAGGTGGAATATGAACCACGTTGACGGAGTTCTTGAGGACCTCGATCAGCGCATTGGTGGGAGGCTCATAGTTGCTTCCGAGGATTCAGCCAACAACGACGATGCTGTTGTGTCGCGATGGATCGGGTTCCACCCTGAACCCCTTCCATTCAGTGTAACACTCGATCTTTCGATGTACATCCAACCTGCCCGCATGGAAGAACGAGCAAAATATCAAACAACTGTGGACCAGCCCAGTGAACTTGGCACTCAAAACCAAACTATCACTGCTGTCAACACCACTTCAAAAGTGGTAATAGAGACCAACCCAACGTAAGTCTGACGTCTGCTCATTCCTCCAGAATGTGAGGCTGACTGCATTTGCAGAGTAGAAAAGTGGATGTCATCCAGCTATTGGTCGTTCCTTAGGAGACTCTCTTCAGCTGCTCTATGTGAGGATCCATACAGCAGCGAAGCAGTAGATGATACGGGATGACCATTGTTTAGGTACCTTTTTATACTAATCCAAAATGCTTTTACGAACCGGCTTTTTATAGATTCGGGTGGATTCTGTGTAGCTGAAAGTCAGCCTTCAGGCCTTCAGGATTTGAATCGTCTTGTGATGACTCGGATGGACGGACCGCCATATGGTTGTCTCTTTTCTCTTCTTCGTTCACCTGTTTCGAATTGCAAGTTTCATTGATTTATTATTGTACTAGGAAAGTGCTTCGGCTTGACAATAAATTATGAATGTGATTTTTTTTCTGATGGCGTGGACAGACGCTCAGACGAAAAATCTATAGAATATGAATTCGATGTCACAATTCACCGTAACTGTAACTTTGATCTGAGTCTTCATGGCGGCCTCTGCAGCAGACATTAGGAGTGCGCTTTCCTTGCCAGAGAGGGGCGCTTCTGCCGGACCTTCGCAACCTAGGAAGACATACCAACCTGCCGCACGAAAACCAGAGGGAATTTCGCGTGAATTGTATTCACTTATTGGTCCTTCTGCTCCTTCGCTAGCCGCTCAACTTGCTAAACCCAAGTTAAAAAAGAAGCCCAACTTCGGGGTTGGAGGTGTAAAGACGAAATGGTATGTATGGAGGTGTTACCCGCCGTTCAGTTTTGAAAAGAAAGCATCAGGGAGCTACGGAAGTTTAAAAATAGTGCTCGAGGTGATGGTCTTGAGCTGGAGCACTGGGTGAAGGCTACTGAAGATACTAACACCGGTATGTTCCATTTGTGAATTACTATTCTTTGTTCATCGTTTGGGCATACAATTCAGAATACTCTTTCGCAAAATATAATATCCAGCCCAACGTTTACACCTATACTCAGGATGAGTACACCAAGTTTCTCGATGGTACGCTTGCTATTTCAAATGAACCTAATTTTTGCCACGAACTTTCTTAGACAAAGAATGGACAAAAGAAGAAACAGATTATCTTTTCTCTCTTGCCAAAGACTATGACACAAGATGGTATATCATCCACGACCGCTATATTTTCCCGAATAGCCCTCAGCGCACATTAGATGTACGCTTTCCAAAGTTTTAGTCATTATATACCTCATGGTCTTCTTAGGACCTGAAAGATCGGTACTATAGTGTCTGTCGAAAGCTCATTCGCAATCGTCCATGGGCAGGGGATGAAACGAGCAAGACGCTATTAATCGCAAATTTCCAATTCGATAAAGGTCCGTTATTACTCATATCGCCTCTTTTTTGCACCACTGAATCAAATTTAGAACGTGAAATGACAAGAAAACGTTATATTGAAAGTCTGGAACAGCGCACTCCCGAGCAGATAGCCGAGGAAGAAGCCTTGTACATCGAGGTTCGACGCCTCGAGCAGAATGAACGAAAATTCAAGCGGGATCGTGAAAACCTCTTAAGGACGCTTGCTGGTATGGATTCAGGTTTGCCTGATATTGTGGAAGATGATCCGGTTGCGTCTGGTGTCATGACTACTGGTGATGGAGGATTCAAGGCAGCGAAAAGGAAGAAGGGCGGTTTGGAGGATAGTCCTGCGACCCCTTCGACAACATCGTTGCCAGCAATCAAGAGGCCGAATACAACGAAAAATATTGTCTACGGTATGTTTTTTGATTTTTTCCCCTCCAGGTGCTCAGCAAGATTGTTCTTTTCAGACGCTCAACACTGTATTATTCGAACCGACATACCCCCTTCCGCTATCGCTACAAAAGCTGCGCACACCCCTGCTTATGCCCGGTCGTGGAAAATGCCTGCACCGAAGGCTACCGTTGCAGCCAAAATTAACCAGGCACTTGCCGAACTTGGCATTTCTGCTTCTCGGCTCGTCATGCCCACACGGGACAATATGGCACAGCTCGAAATGTTGATAGACCTGACGGCACAGTTACTTGAAACGAAGCGTCTTACAGAGAAGGTGGAACATGATGTTGCGGTGTTGAAGAATCGCATAGAACTACGCGATGAAGACGAACACGGTACTTTGGAGACAAAGATGGAAGCGGTTGATACAATGGATGTTGATTCGCAAACGGGGGCAGATGCGGAAGGGGAAACAGAGGATGACACTGGAAGAGCTGAAAGTGTCGTTAGTGGGAGAAGCGGAAGAGGTTTTCATAGGAAACAAGTGAGTCCATTCTAATCTGCATTAACACAATGTTAACCAGATTGCAGGCTCGACGGTCTCAATCGATTTCGTCAGTTGATACTACTTCAACGAGGGCTGTGAATAAACGTCAAAAACGAAGTTGTATTGCGTGATTGATTCGATAGGCTCTCACGCCCCTCTGTATCAGTAGATATATAGGGGCGTTAAAACGAGACATTCAGTACGAAGCGGTAAATAGATAAACCATGACAGAAAGAAGAAATCCTCTGGCAGCATGCCTCGGTCGGTCAACCGATATAAGTTGAGCTGCGCCGAGGTGAGTGCTTCACGCAACACGTGAAGCAGGCTTAGGGTTCTTGCGAGAACTTCAGGATGAAATTTACGACGACTGCAACTATCATTCACATGAGCAAAGGTGCTTCGAGAAGAAAATTGCTGCCTTACGAAGAAGTGCAATGCAGAGTACAGTCTGGATGAAATCTACGTTGAATTGCGCCACAGTTGAGGAATTTTTTAAACTCACCGGACCATATCTGTCATCGTAAGGTCCTCGTCCTCCTTTTCGGATGGACGCCGCCCTCCAATGGTAGGTATATAGGGCGTATACCATAACGGCCATAGCTAGTTATATGAAACGATATTAGCGAGACTGTCTATCTGGCTACTCGTGGCTAACAGGTGCAGAATTACAGACCAACAGCAGAAAACATGGCGGCACTAACTTTGCCAACCTAATTTCTCGTAGAAAGGATGAGAATGACATTGCGACTATCGACAACGGCGCACCTTGTCTCCAAAATTAAGCAATCCCACAGCAAGACCTCCCAGGACGACAGTGAAATGCAACCATGAGAGGAATGTACGTTCGTTAGCGAAGGAAACTTTTGGTTCTACGCGAACAGGGAGGGCAATGCGCTTAGTCGCTGTTCGTTGGAGCAAGGGCTGGGTTGACATGGTTAAACGCAAAGTTGTGCAATTGGACAAAATTTAGTGACCGTGCATCCCTGAATGTCCAAAAATGGCGAAAAGCATCCCTTCCAAAAAAAGAAACTCCCAACCACAGTACGCACGTTTGTGCTGCAATTATTGTTCCAGAAAGTGTGAATTTATCTACACAACTACATAACTACGCTATCTTCCACTGTTCATCATACGTAACCTATCTGGATGAATACTGGGTCCAGATCCACCAGGATTCCCTGGGCTTGAATTCGAGGCAGGAGGACCAGAGAAATTAACGTCAGGAAGTCCAACAGGAGGAGGGAAGTTGGGCCCACTAGGTGGGAAGGGTGGCATTCCACCAGGGGGTCCTTGCGTAGGAGGGAAAGGAGGAGGGCCTATCAAAAAATTGATCAATGTCCTCACAAAGAAAGGGACGAAAAGACATACCTCCGAAGGCCCCAGGAGGCAGTCCAGAAGGAGGCATACCATTTGGTGGGAAAGGGGGGGCGCCAGGCGGCATCATAGGCGGAGGGAATCCAGGTACACCAGGAGGACCTGGAGGAAAAGGTGGTCGCGCTATGAGAGAATGTTTTCATTGAGTCGAAGAACGTCTGATTGCATATGGACTTACGTCCGGCAAAGTTGGGCGGGGGACCAAATCCCATAGGGGGCATACTAAATCCAGGAGGAGGACCACCAAGATGCTGAGGACCAAATCCGAATCCGCCTGGCGGCGGGCCACCTCCAGTTTCGTAGGCAGAAGTGATTTGGTCAATGATATTTTGAGCTTTGTCATGTCCTAGAGCTTAAGGCAAGGTAACCGGAACACAATATACAGTAAGAGCCAATGTAACTCACAAGCATAGTAGTCTCGGACATTTGCCAGATGGTTCTTGCCACTATTATGAGCTTTCCTCACTATGGACAAATTAAGTTGCTGTACGATTTTCATTCAATAAACTTGCATACCTGATGTAGAGTCGTGAGTGAGAAAAACATCACAGTAGTCGCAGTAATGTTTCTACAGGATAATAGTCAGACAACGATGAAGAACCAAAACATCTTGCTTACCGGCATGGTGGTCAAAATCCGAAGAGTATGAATTTTTGACAAGTCGGACTTCGAATCAGTCATGTGAATGGGACTTGAAGCACCGTAGATCTGCTTTTTTTTTTGACAATAAGATGGATTCTTCTAGCACGGGCATACAGGAACCATTCGATCTCATAAGACTATCCCTGAGTGAACGAGTTTTTGTCAAGCTGCGAGGAGAGCGGGAATTGACTGGGATACTTCACGTACGTCTCATCTGCAATCACGCCATACCCAGAAAACTTTCTGACTTACTGTCCAGGCATATGACGGACATATGAATTTGATTATGAGTGATGTTGAAGAGACAATCATGATTGTAGACCCAGAAAGCGCAGTCAATGGCAAGGGAATTGTCAATGTATGAGCTGTATTTGGCCCTTCCATCACGCATTTAAAGACACCTCATAATTCAGGTCGCAAAACGGAAAATGGAAATGCTCTTCGTGCGAGGAGACAGCGTCATCCTTGTGAGCATGAATTTAGTTGGTATAAAATGTTGAATACTAATTCTGTTGTGTCTTGAGGTTTCGCCACCATCGCGGACTTGAATTCTGCAACACTTTGCCTCTTGCACCTTGCCTTATCGTTTGGATTTGGGCTGTGATGGTTGCTTTTACTCATTCTGTATCATATGCATTACCACGCAATAATCACGAAGGGTGGGTCATTCCATCAATGCAAATCCGAAACGCTCAAAGCAAATTCAGTGTGGACGACATTCATGAAGGAAGTCAAAACAGGTACTCGGATTATAAGCGCCCCAATGAGGATGATTAGGATGGCCAAAGATTAACACCACTTGTCATTACAGTTGTAATTGTTCGCTATACAAGGAGGTGATATTTCTACGTCGTAGCTGTGATGAGGATGCCGACGGTAAGTTATAGGGTACGGCAATCGCTTGCTCATCCTCCGAATTCGGAGCTTGCATATCGGCTGGCCATGTTTTGTCGCGCAGCCAGGAGGCCTGTATGATCTTGATCTTGAGGGTCTAGTGAATTAGTGATTGCTTGGACACAAAAATGATTCGAGGATACGTACGACAAGAGCCATCGGTAAACGACTTTTTAGATTTCCACCCGAAGAAAGACCTTTCCACACCCGTTCAAGGCCGTTGTTCCACAAATTTATACTATGCACGGCATTTGGTCTGCTAAGAATTTCTTCTAGCTTTTCTCTTGCTGATGACGGGCCTTGGGGAGAAGGAGAAATGCGTGGGGTAAGCCATAGACGCCGCCGAGCCTCATAATATTCTGGACCAGGATTGGGTAGTTCAGTGTGTTGCAGGATCTGGTCAAAAGTAAGGTGGTTCTGTGGTATGGGTACGTAAAAATTCAAGTTATACGAAGGCCAGAGAACAAACTGTAGACCCTTGAGATCGCATTTGAGAAGGAAGCTTAAATAAGGCACGTGCTCTTCAGAGTTGCAACCACCAGGCCACAATTGCAGAAACAGCTCCTCTCTCCGTACCATCATGGTCTCCTACAAACATCGTGCGTCCTCCACGACCTCCCTCTCCGACGACGCAGAGGACATCGACGAAGAGGCCCCCCAATTCGCTTTCTATCCTGACAATATCCAGCTCGTTCCAGCCCAGTGGGCAAATAAGCGGGACCACCATGTACAAGTTCTTCAACTCGCCCATCATTCACCCATATCAACAATCCCCGCAGAAGTCCTTATTCAGATTCTAAAGCATGTTCATTCTCCAAGAGACTTATTCGCAGCCATGCGTGTCTCAAGAACCTTCTGCGAGTGCGCTGTTGAGCTGCTCTGGCATAAGCCATCCTTTCCAAAATATAATACCATCTACAAGATGGCTAATCTTCTACGGGCGGAGCAACAGACATTTACCTATCCAAGTTTCATCCGTCGACTCAATTTTCTTAATCACGGTTCAGATCTATCGGACAATATCTTCACTGTTTTTGCACGTTGTGATCGTCTTGAACGGTTGACTCTCATTGGATGCAAGCACGTCTCGGCGGCCGCACTGACGAATACCCTCCCCGCGTTTTTGAGCCTAGTTGCTGTCGACCTTTCGAATGTTGTCAATACCACCAGTGAAGCCATTGCCGGTCTCGCTACTGTTGCCATTCGTTTGCAGGGAATAAATTTAACCGGATGCGAGCAGGTGAATGACGAAGGTATCATTGCGCTCGCCATCAACTGTCCACTCCTCCGACGTGTCAAGTTGAGTGGGCTCAGTCTCCTCACCGATGAATCTATCTCCGCTCTTGCCGAGGGCTGTTCTATGCTTTTGGAAATCGACCTTCACAACTGCAGTCTTGTGACCGATGTCTCCATTCGTCGTATATGGACAAACTTATTACACATGAGGGAGATGCGTCTTTCGCACTGTTCATTACTCACCGATGCCGCGTTCCCTGCGCCATTTGATCCCGAATACCACACAGAGTGTGTCAATCCCTTCGCCAATTCGTCCATTAAAAACGAAGAACTTCCGCCCCTAGTCATCTGTAGGATTTTTGAAAACTTGCGTATGCTGGATCTCACAGCTTGCCCACTCGTCACCGACCAAGCAGTGGCAGGGATCATCTCCCACGCACCAAAAATTCGCAATCTGGTACTTTCTAAATGTATTCTCCTCACAGACAGGGCAGTGGAAAGTATCTGTCGGCTTGGTAGGCATTTGCATTATCTCCACTTGGGTCATGCGAGCAAGATTACGGATCGTTCTGTGCGACTTCTCGCGAGGTCTTGTATGCGCATTCGATACATCGACTTTGCAAGTAAGTCTAACTCAACGTTTATTGTCGTACATTACTTATTACCCCCATTGTAGACTGTTTGCACCTTACGGATATGTCAGTATTCGAGCTATCGGGTCTACCCAAACTCCGTAGGGTTGGACTCGTTCGTGTTGGCCAGTTGACGGATGAAGCGATCTACGCCCTTGCTGAGCGACACGCAACACTGGAACGTATCCATCTCTCCTATTGCGATCAAATTTCAGTTATGGCCATCCACTTCCTCCTGCTCAAGCTCCACAAGCTTACACATCTCAGTCTGACTGGCGTGCCAGCTTTCCGCCAACCCGAACTTCAACGATTCTGCCGCGAGGCACCAAAGGTCCGTCATTTATTTACTTAGCTTGGTCAACTGTGGCGAGTATTTTGTTCCTCTAGGACTTCAACACGGCCCAACGACTTGCTTTTTGCGTTTTTTCTGGAAAAGGGGTTTCCCAATTGAGAACATACCTCACCGAGCTGTTTGACAGCATTACGGAGATGAACAACACGGATGACACGGAATACGAGGAGGACGAATTTGATGAAGGCTATCAAGAAGACGACACTCCGGAACCTGAAACCATGGCCGATGTTCAAGTGGAAGATGACCCCCGACAACAGATGCTATACAATAACAACGGTGCTGATACGCGTGCACAACATTCTGGCTCATCTCTCCAAGGGCAACATGACCATAACCCACCCCCGCAGTATAACCCACCGCCAGAATTACCTATTCAACAAAATCCTGCTGCGCGGGCGTCGGCAATTTACATGCCCGCTCACTATCGTACGACGCCTGACCGTGCTCCAGCAGCAAATCTGGCAGAGGCCTGGAACCGACTTGAAACTCATATTCCAGTCGCCGCTTCTACTTCGGCTCTTCGAGCTCCTTCCATAGCAGCAGGGCAACGACAAATTCGTACCGTTGCTGATGCTCTGCCTATTGTAGAATCCTCTGCTTCACCATCACCGCTTGATACACCTGGTCGTCTGTCCGCCGCTGCAAGTGATAATGGAGGAGGATTTTTCCGGGCTCACAATGATCGCCCACCTGCCACTCTCTCGCCTCGTGGAAATGGCGCCTTGACTCCCGATCTTAACTTTGCAGAGATTGGCCACGGAAGGGGTGCACAGAGCCATGCTTCGACAACTCGTGGTCACGCCCTGAATCGCACTCCAAGACAACAACCTTCGTCTCGTCCTGCACCTGAAAGCAGACCTCGTCGGCATACCTCTTTTGAGCATATATCTCGCGAAATGGTTTCTGAAGCTACTGTTCGCGACAATTCTCGACCATCGCGAGTCGGTGATTGGACTTATCAAGAACCTGTCTTACCGAACCCTGTGAACAGAGAACTCCATGACTATGTTCAAATGGCATTCGATGACCGAAGAGGTCGTCGAGCTCAGGTAGAGGCACCTGCAGAACGTTCTGAACCGCGGTCGACGAGTGTTCGGCGGCACATCAAAAATACTTTCCATGCGGCCGAGCATTATGCAAATTCGTTATTCCATAGGTCATCTGGTCATGTAAACGAAAGCGGCGACACTAGTGGGAATCATCCTGGTACCTCTGGGAGCAACCGTGGAGCACGTTCGCGTTGATTTTATTGCCTGGCTTATACCCCAAGATAGATTCTTCATTTCCGTCCGAGTTACTTGTCCATGCATCATTCCTCAATTTTTTTTCCGATCTCCTTTTGATTTGTGCCACCATAAACCTAGTGTTGGACTTTGTTCTGCTTATAATGTATAACTTCCAGACTTGCATACGGTCCATTGTCCATCATTTTATGTATTACACCCTTTCCTCTCCCCTTCAGTAGTATTTACCACTACGTCACTTGAACTGTAGTCGCTCTCGTTACCAATCCCTCAGACATGAGACCTCAATAAGTAATTGTAATAGTGTATATTTCCACTGAAAGATCCATTTTTGGATGAGAACAACTTTTTATGTCCGCACACTTTCTGTGACATACATTGTGTAAGTAACTTCCCTTTCTTCCCCGCCTACTCAGCACATGTCGTCTTCACCACAATCCTAACGACACCATCCTCTGGATTATCACCCTTGGATTCGATTTCTGACGCGCCAACGTCGGCGACATTGCTGCTGAGACCCTCTTTGACTCGAGCACCATTACGACAATGCCGAAAGCCAGTCAAATAAGCAGTCTAACAACCAAAGTATATGGGCCTTATTACGATCATTTTCTCTTCAAGAACACCTACCCGAAAGATGGAGTAACTCTTGAAGTTACGGACTTGCAAATGTACTGCAATAACCGGGTGATTGGGTATGTACCCTTTGTGTTGTACCTGATCGCGGAGCGTCTTCACAGATCCTTTTCTAGATTTGATGCGACCGAATTTATTGGTTCTCCTCCAGAAGGGTCTATCCGTGCAAAGAACGAAAAAGTTGTGATCTTCGCCGTCTACAAAATTCCTTCGCTTGACTGCCTCTCTGAGAAAGCTCTGGAATATCTTCAGCGCGATTTACGAGAGTATGATGAGGAGATTCATGTAGGACGGAGCGGATTGACACTCCAGACTTTATATGGAGACAAAACATGGGTGGGTTCGCGAATCCGTGTCAGGGTTGCATGCAATATGACTTTGAGCGCTCATTTCCTAACTTGTGAGTCTTTCGCCTCTCTGATTCAAAGCATGAAAAACTTAAGTGGAGCATGCAGCCAAAAATGATCCTGAGAAACTCATTCTGTACTCGACGTTTGAAGGAAAGTGAGTGCTGCTTTATATACGAGCGCTTTTCCGATGCCAATTGTACTGCTCAGGCAACGTCGTTTATGGGTTCAGTCGTTGCATGCTTCAACTTTCAGCCTCAGCCGGAACTTCTTTGACAGATATCGATTACGAGCACTGATTGAGCAACTGATTGACACGGACAGAGATAACACACCATTAGAGAACCGTACAATTGACTGGCTTATCGAACGTTATTTGGCCGAGATCCACCCACGAGACGCTCATAATCGCATTATCGCGGACCCGAACCCTGAGAGCGACATCTCATCAGAACCTCGACATCTGAATCACCTTCCTCGGGCAAGAATACGACATTACTTTGCCGCTCAAGCGGAATGGCTTCTGGCTCACATGATTGCGACTAGCAGCAAACAAGTCAAACTGCTCAATATTGAGCAGTGGATTCGATTCTGTCGGCAGTCCCACAATGACTCCATCGAGGCGAGAAAGAATGGTGTTCGTTGGGGTGTGCCCCACGGTGCAGGAAACCAGTCGAATGGTTCTTACGATCTCTGCCATAATATGGCAAAGTTTGGCCATGATTATGCCTTCTGGAAGAGGAAACTTCATATCATCAATCAGAGAAAGAAAGACAAGGTATAATTCTATGAAGTCCCTTTTTACGATGTATTTTTGATATTTGAATCCCAGGCCGCTGATAGACGTTTGTCTCCTGAAATTCGCCCTGACGCATCACCGACTCCACTAGAGAGACAATTTCAATATGATTCCGACTTCAGCGAACCATCTACTGCAGGTGAATCGGACACAGATCCCGTAAAACCGCCGTTTGTTCAAAAAATTCCCAATTTTTGTTTGGAGGTCCCCCGAATACCGGAAGGCCGTTTTTCATGGGCTTGTCTATGTCAAGAATGCGAGTATAACATAGACCTCCTCAACTTGTCGCCGGAGAACCTGAACATCCTATCCCCAGACCTCATTCAAGTTCTCAACACCAAGACATGGGTGGTAAACGACGAACCTGTTCAGAGGGCGCTCTTGGTGTTGGTCTCTAATCATTACGAGTCACATCTAAGGGACAGCAATGTTCAGCTATCTCAATCTCCATCCGGGGATTGGCTCGCCCAGACTCTGCAGGTGCCAAAGAGGCAGAACAACATTGCCATCAAGAAAGAGGACAGTGTGGCTATTCCCGATCCGCAGTTGAGAAGGAGTGGCCGCAAGTCCCGCCTACAAAAGGCAGACTAGGATACATTAGAATGGTCAACTTTTCTGAGTTGTCCTCATCAAATTTACTATTTATTGTATTTCGTTCTTCGTTCACATCTTTTCGAGTGTTATTTATTGTGTAGAGAATGGTATTAAATACCCAGTCGTGAATATTACATTACCACATTCTCCAGCGATCCGCCGTCTTTGTTTTGGCCCAAGTCCGTGGCTTGAAAGCGGATGGTCACGAGCCTAAAACATGATCAATAACAGCTGTACGCGTTTACGTCGGCCGGGACGTCCATCGCTGTGTCGCGAACAGCGATATCCGGGAACCCCGAGGTCACTTTGCGGGCTGCTACTTATATAATATTCCAGGTTTTCATACAACCTCATTGCCCCTTCGTTGACTGTTTGTTTACTATCATCTGCAATGTGCGTGGATTTTCACTCGCCTTCTGACTATATTCTAAACTTTTTCTCATCAGGTTATTTCTATCTCACCCGCAAGGGCGTTTCCCCGTTGGCATAACCAGCTTTGTGACCCCAGTTCGACCATCTCGTGCCGTAGGGACAGTCAAACTCAAGGATGCTAGAAATACTAGACCCAGTCAACGCGACCATGCATTGTACATCGAAGAAGTTGCTTTTACAATGTATTACCCGGCGGATGTCAATGGAGATGGAAAGATAGGCGTCCACTGGTTCAACCGGTAAGCAATATAGCCGGGGTCACTTTTCCAATTCCGATTTTACAATATCAACCTTTTGTGTAGGCCTATCAGTGACACAACGCGTGGCTTCACTAATTACCTTGGTACGTGTTTTCATATCCGCTTTTACAGCTCGTCGAACGAATTACTGGCAGGACTTCCGGGATGGGCTCTTAAGCCTATTGTATATAGCTTTGGGGCTTTCCTGAAGGTGAATCCACAGCATTTCGAGTATCGTTAACTAATTTTTTTCAATCCTAGATCCCTGCATATCCGAATGCACCTCTCCTTGATCCTTTGAAAGCCGAGGAACCCCAAAGCGATCCACAATGGCCGTTCGTCATTTTCTCTCATGGTCTTGGGGGAGGTAGGACAGTCTACAGGTCTGTTTATTCTTCGCTATACACACGATCACACATTTAATTCAAAATCTAGTCAGTTTTGCAGTCAATTAGCCTCTGCAGGTATGGTTGTTCTCGCTGTGGAACATAGGGATGGCACCGGTACATTCTGCATGCCCCGCGCATGGGAAAAAGACGGAAGATCAAAACCCAGAGATTTATATTATTTAAAGGAGAGTGATGTAACGTAAGTTTAGGACGAGTATACTTAAACGTAAACTCATACCTGTCATTTAGTTTGGACGGGAACGATCCAGAGGACGCAACGATCTATCCGATTCCCTTGCGTGGCCAACAATTGGGATTCAGACGCCAGGAGGTGTACACCGCGTATTCCACATTCTGTCGGTTCCTTCGCGACGACCCGACTCTAGAAATCGATACGCTTGATAGCTCCGCATATGCCAAGCATAGCTGGACAACTTCTGGAGATGGCAAGACCAAAGTGAGAGTTGACGAGAAAGTCACACTGGCAGGCCATTCATTTGGGGGTTGCACGGTGGTATGTATTTTTCTAATCCTTTGAAACTTCAAGATGAGGTCTTAATTAATACTTTAGCTTTCCCTACTTTCTACGGAGCCACTTAAGGGCTTTCCTACGCTACCCGTTGATCGCACTGTTATTTTGGATCCCTGGCTCGAGCCGCTGCCCACGCCTGGTCCTACCCCACTATGGAAATCGTCGTCTTTCACTGAAATAGCAAAAGCAGAGGAGGCTGCCAAATTACCCCTGCAAGAAACAGCATTTGTACCAGAAACTCAAATTCAATCAGCACCCCCGCGCATGTTGGTCATTAATTCAGAAGCGTTTACAGTATGGAAGGGTCATTATGAGCGTCTGAGAGAAGTCGTTGCTGGTTGGGAACCTCAGGGTGGTCGTATTCTGACACTGGGTAAGAGTAGTCTCTCTTCCTGAATATTTTCCGCATTCAACACTCATTTTTCTGACCAGTCGGATCCCAACACACCTCTTTCTCCGATTTCAATGTTTTGCCCGTATTCGGCAAGAATGACGAACAGCTTATTCTCAATAGGATTTCTTTGCTAGCACTAGCTTTTCTAGACGATAGACTTGACGAAGCTATTGCGACAGTCCCTACCACGAAATTTGAAGAGACGATTGTTGGCACGAAGAAGGATGGCAAGCCTAAACGAAAACTTTCGGGTAATGTTGGAGATGTAGTCATTCAATGATAGTTGCGACATGGTATAATATAGACAAGCACGTAGATAGTAGTACGTTTCATACCCATAATTGATTGAGCGTTGAACAACCTTCGGAAGCTTTATGTGAAAGTCAAAAAGTTCAACAGCCATTTTTTGATTGATGTTGATCAACTCTTCACACATTCAAGATGAACATAAGACCCATGAGGGTGAGCGGCTTATGTATTAAATTTATTTCAAGTGTTTATCTTTCTATGTCAAGGTGGAAGACCTGTCTGGGATGCAAGCATGCAATCTGCAAAACTTGCCTGAAAATTACACCATGAGATATTGTCAGTCCCCACGTTGTTCTAGATGGCCAGACCCTCGAACAAATGCTCCAAACTAGACTTGTATCATGCAATGACATGGCCCTCAATATCTTTCGTTGCAGAAGACCACAACGGCCGCATTGTAGGGTATATACTGGCGAAGATGTACGTCCGCGCGTCGTCTTTCGAGGTTCTTGTGGTATATAAGAAGCTGTTTTCTTTTGTAGGGATGAAGAGCTGAAAGAAGGAGAGGAACAGCACGGTCATATCACGTCGTTGTCTGTTCTTCGCTCGTACAGAAGGCTTGGCTTGGCGAAGAAACTCATGCTGCTCTCTCGTACGCTGTAGTCCAGGAAGTTAGAGTACGGTCTGAAAGATTGACATATACCCGTATTACAGAAGACGCCATGGCTAACATCTACCAAGCTGCTTTTGTTTCGCTGCATGTCCGAAAATCCAACCGAGCTGCTCTCGGTTTATACAAAGATGCACTTAGTTTCAGTATCAAGGACATCGAGAAGGGTTACTGTGAGTTCATCCTTGCAAAACATCATGTCGTGCATGCGTTTTTACTTAATTCTCTGCAACAGACGCCGACGGAGAAGATGCATATGCCATGTATTTATCATTGAAAAAGACACCGTAGTTGTTGGCGTATATTTGATTTAGGATTTCGCTACATTCCTATAAATTTCTTGACTTGCTTTCCGTTGGAGATTCGGTGGACGATCGCTTTTTTTCACCTGACGGTTTCAAGGGGGAAGGGGATCGCTCCTCTCCTCTGCTAATCATAACCGCATCCCTAATTAAGTTGGCGCTGGTGAGGCCGAGCTGATAATAACCATCATTTGTAGGTGCCGAGAACATCCCTCTGTGTCCCTCAATTTCATTAGCGGCGATTCCGTTGTTTGTTGGCAAAAAATGATTTTTTGCACGACTTTGATACTTTGGAAGCACAACAAATGTGCGGGAAGTGAGAAACTCGGGAGGCTTTGGCGGTAAGACCGTGTATAATCTGGAATATACTCGAAGTGAGAAAATAGTCGTAGTGATAAGTATGCAGTAGGACGGACGTTCGAAAGACAACCCCGTGATCCTTCTCAATATCCACCAAGTCTTCGACTCTCTTCGCCAGTGCAGCTTCATCCCACAGATTCCCTACGTACTTCAAATGATCTGTAGCCCAGGTCAAACCCTGAGTCAAGTCATCCCTTTTGTAATACGCTCCTCCGGCAAGGACAGCTCCTCCCACCGCATACGCAGCAGGGGCCCATTTACTCCATAAAGATGGAGGTGAAGATGCTTGCCCCGCTGCAGGCTGGGTTGCCTTTTGAGCGGTGAAGCCTGCTAAAGAGCCCATGATGGCCGAGCCTACTGTGGTTGCGGTGTTGGCGTATTCAGCGATTTTTGTGGCGGTATTCTTCACGACGAAAGGGTTCAGGCCAAAGTACTGCATGAGGGGGGAACGAAGTGAATCCTACCGGCGCGAAATAAGAAAGAAAAGGAAAGTGAACGTACTGGCGTATCATATGCAATACAAGCAATGATCTTTGGCCAAAGGGGTGCCTTCTTATCCGGCCTTGTGTTGACAAATTCACGTAGTGAATCTGCCGCTAGTAGACCTCCCATACTGAATGCCAAAAAAAATTATTGGGGGTTATCTCAAGGTCCTTGGAAAATAAAAAATTGGAAACGGACCTGTGGCCACAAAGTACGATCTTTACGCTTCCAGAACCCAGACCTGAAGCGACTTCGCGATGTGTCGTCCTTGTCGTGAGCCAGTCCGCAAAGTGGATGACCGCTTTATCCTTGTATGAAACATACGAAGTTCAGAATATAGTTTGTTTTTGTAGAATCTAGACCGACCAAATCGCCTTTAGTCTGAGCAAAAGAGACAATTCACTATAATCAAAAAAAAGGGGACGAGACGCGAAGAAACAGGGGACACTACCTCATAAGCAGGAAATGTGACACATTCCACTTGAATCCCAGGTATCGTTTCGGCAAGAAGATGTTTAAGACGGTTTGGAAATTGTTCAAACGAGCTGTCTGTACCCTTGAAACCGTGAATGAAGATAAGCAGCACGATTTCTTGACTCGGAGATGGCTCGGGGAAAGCTTTGGGTAATGCTGGAATTTCTAGAGCGCATTGTGCAGATGTTGAAGTTGGCGAACTCATCAGCCTGGCCGTCGGACGAGTTGTACGAAATCACGGACTGTTCAATGGGGCGGTGCCTGGCAGCCCCTCGACCTAGCGGCTCAATTTGCGCGGCCTTTAAATTTAAGTTATCGACATAACTTGTGCGAGGGCCAAAATACAAAAAGTAGCAAAAAATGTTCCCTGATAATTTAAACCCAATACTAATCTAATTGCGAGAAACTCTGGCTTTGATAAGGTGCTTGAGTCTGCAAAGGCGGATAAGAAGCAAATTCTTGTGACGTCGATAGTTGCGAGTCCGACTGAGATTGCGAACCATTCCAGGTATAAGCATCTTCGCGCGCAGCGGCCCTCAGGGGGTCCTCGTCCTCTGCCATTTCGGAAAGAGAATGTAATTTTGCAGGAGACTGGGATCGCGTTTGAGGGCGTGTTGTGCCAGGTGTGACACGGAGGATACCAGAACGGAAGACAGGCTTCTTGGGTATCGGAGACGTGGGAGGGTGCGAGGTAATTCGAATTTGAGGTTCGGGTTGAGCTTGAGGAAAGGTTTCTGCCTGAGATTGGTGCTTTCGCAAAGGTTTTGGAGTTTCCTCGCCACTACTGGTTCTGCTGCTGATTTTCATCTTTGGGGGATGTTGGTACCGGTTTTGTCGCTGGGGCGTGCTGATCGCAAAACCGGTTGGCGAAGATAGCGGAACGGGGGTGTTTAATGGTAGTGAAAGACTGCTGTCCAGGTCTGTTTGGACGGGCTGGAATTCGGAATTTGGCATCAGCATTTTGGGGCCATAAACAAACGGAGAGAGTTGTAGTTGTGAGGGTGGCTGCGACAATGAATCAGGTTGCGGAATGGGGGTTTCTTGCGATTGACATCTGTTCGATTTGGTAGGTTGAGACGAATTTTCTTCAGAGCCATCCCAATTCAACTCTGCGCGGTAAGGGTCTCGTCCTGGACTCTCTAACATCGAAATAGATGGGTTGGGTGTCGGGAGAACGACATCTTCTCCTGAAGATTGTGCGGCTTCATTCTCTTCATTGCTATCGGAATCTACATCACCCCTTTTTACAGAAGACACAGAAGGTGATGACTGAGTCAAGTGGTCTTCCACCAAACGTTGTGACCCAGTAGAATTCGAGGACGTTGATTCTTGCGAATGCGAAAAGGGGTCCTGCCTGAACCGCTTCAGGTCGTGAGGAGAACTTCCGGGTTCCTCAGAAGGCTCCCGTTTATGAGGCCGCCGAACAAGTGAGCTAAACGACGGAGAAGGGGGGATCTCGAGAGAAGCTAAAGATCCACCTGGTGAACCTAGTGAAGCGAAAGTAAAATTCACATCTGCATTAGTGGTGTGCTCGTTAGGTTGGCTTGTAACACCTGCAAGAACTTCGGCATCATGTTGAGGAAGCGACAGTGGACTTGAAACTGGCGGAGAGGGTAATGAAGATTGGGGAGGTTGTTGGGACGAAGAGGGGTATTCTTGATTTATTGGAAGGAATACATGTGTTGAGAAAAAAAATGCACCACTGTAATCAACAACGGAACGGTACCTTCTGCAGGGGAATTTTTTTGAGATAAAGACGACGACGGGTCGTGCATTATATCAGATAATTTAATACTTTCTCCTAGGCCTTCTTCTGTTCTCCTCAGCATGAGGATATCTCTACGCCGAACTGGAGTGGTACGGCGAACATGCTCAAAAATGACATGGTGAGTGAGTGCGTTGCAGTCCGAAAAGCTGAGTCGACACCAAGACCATTTGCAGCTGTAAACCTTTGCGGGGTCGTCAACTGACATGGCGTTGGAGTTTATCGAAGAATCTGACGCCATGTGGGTGTCCATCTCATATCGACGGCGATGGTCAGAGGAACAAGTATCATCATGACAGAATTAGCGCATGTCACAGTCTGTCACTGGATTTGCTGCAACAATCTCATTTATGTACAATGGCGTCGGTAACTGTGGACTTTGATAAAGGACCTGTGCTGAAGTATCTTGGGCTGTCACTAGAATCTGCACCAGCGCCTGACACTGATCCAATTGCATTTCTGAATTTACATCTTGCACAACTTCCTCCCAACATCTTGCAACAATTTAGCTCGATCACCACTCCAAAGCAGCGTACTTCAATTGTCCCAATCCGAAACAGGCGGCTTCAGTATGTCAAAAACTACCCACCTGAACTTCGATTTGCCACAGCACGAGATACTTGGCCAGAATTATGGCAAGGTGGTGAACGAAGAGGCGTTGAAGAAGGGGATGAAGAGAGGCGATGGGCGCAACACGATTTCCTTGAGGGGGCAAGACAACACGTTGGAAAACTGGGAGATCTTTTAGGAAACTACGAGGAAGAGAGGGAGGCTGAACGTGTGCGAAACCTCCGACGTAGCATAATGTCAGATGAAAATGATTTTGTACCTGAAGAAGATAGCGACGAAGACGAAGAAGGACCCGCGTATATTCCAGAACAGGACACACTTGAGGAAACCAAAACATTGTTTGAACGCCGTATTCGCGAACGGTTCATATATGGTCAATTGGAGGTAGGTCTCGGGGTAGAGACAAGGCGTTGTGATGCTAAAATATGCATATAGAATATAGACTACAACAAAGTTGACTGGGATGAATCTTTGGAAGAAGACAGCGAGAGAGATGCAGAGGAGTGCTGGTTCGACGAAGACGACGATGGCTAGAAAATAATGTCACAAATGTCACATCCATCTACAATCTCCTTTAATTTTACTCTTTTGTCTTTTGTTCGCAAGCCCGCCCTAATGCAACCTGTCCCAAGCTCGTTCACGGCCATCGACTCTTCTGTTCAGAGAGCTAATCCAGAAATCATCTCACAAAAGAAGAAAAGGAAAAAGCGATCCCGCGAAGATGACCAAATAGTCAACGTGCCAGATATTGCAGGTGAAGGTGTTAAGAAGAAGAAGAAACAGAAACGTAACAGCGACGACAACGTCGAGCCGACAGCCGTACCGGACGAATCGCTCACGGCCGCCCCTAAGGACGCTGATCCTGTTAAAGAAGACGCGCCTTCGTCGAACAAGAAGAAAAGGAAAGATAAAGGAAAGGGGAAAGCGAATGAAAATGAAAATGAAAATGCTATACCTCCGACAGAGCAGACGGACGCAGAAATTGAAGCTTCCTCACAGGCTTCAGCTGCGGTGCTGTTATCCGCCATAGTCGCTACAATGTCTAATCCCCAGACGACTCATTCCCCAGCAGCACCTCAGATGCAACAATCACTACCGTTCAATCCTCATTTACCAGGACAACACTTCCTGCCATTTCTCCCGATGCAAGTTGGTTTTCCTGTTCCCCAAGACTTCCGAAACAGTGGAGCGCATCCGACTGTATTCCCCCATCCTCAGGTAGTCCCAGGGCAGAGTTACGCGCTTCCCAATGGCATTTCATTATCAGACTTGGCGTTTGGATCTAACGAAGACGTCCTGCGTGCATTGCAAGAGCTAGACGTGAGTAAAATCGCAAGTACGCTCAAGAACCTGGGAGAAACGGCTGCTGGGCCTAGTCTTCCTGCTTTTCCGTCTCAGATGCTGTTCGTCCCGACGGCACTCCCCCTACGTCCTCACGACCATTCGGGTTCGGAACCTCTTCCCCCACCTGTTCCAGGACAAGTATCCGTACCTTTAAACCGAGTAACGGTTCCAACGAAGGCCGTATCTTCCACTGGCCAGAAAAGGATGATTGACATGAATCTTCCTGGGAACGAGCAGCATACCAATCCAACTCACGCGCACATGCTTGCCAACAAGTGGCTGAACGCGAGTAAATTGGCTGAACTTGTCAGAGATCAAGGTATGCTGTTACTGTTACAGATCTATTATATCTGAATCACTTCGATCCTAGGTCTCGTTTACAAGAAAGGAAAGTTCTCAGCGATTGAAGAGCAGCAATTGAAATCTGCGATTGAATTGTATCAGCAGGTAAGTTTAATGATAGTGATAAGACCGCACTTATACTTCGATAGGGGAAACAGTTTACTGACCAGCAACTCCTTGAGCTCATCTTCGCGAAAACTGATAAGGCGAAAGATACGGCCTTCTGGTCTGAAATAAGTATGCGTTGTTTTTAGACTTCTCAAGTACCTTTTCCATTCACTTGCGCCACAGCTGCCGCCGTTCCATTACGGCCAATAATTGCCGTATATCATCACGTTCGCCGAACTTTTCATCCGTTTAGCAAGCAAGGACCATGGCGGCCCGAAGAAGACGAGGCCCTGATATGGTATGGCCATTGAAGCTGTATTTTCAATTGATTTACCTTCTTTAGCGCCGTTAACGATTTCGGGCAACAGTGGGAAAAAATCAGCCTTCGTGTTGGAAGAATGTCATCAGACTGTCGAGACCGCCATCGCAATCACATTGTCAATAGAAATATCCGTGTGACAGGTTCGTCATGGTGCCAATGTGCGATTTTCCTTCTTATGCACCGCTCTGTAGGGCCCTGGTCAAAGGAGGAAGAAGAGAAACTGACACAGATTGTCACAGATATGACTATAATGCAAGGGAAAGACATCGATAATGATGTATTTTGGGGTAAAGTTAGTGATCTCATGGGTGGTAAACGCGGTCGGCAACAGTGCCGAATAAAATGGTCCGTCGTGCTATAGCTTATCTGATGACATTGAATTAATGGTGAAAATAGGACTGATGCCCTAAGTAAAACTGTCAAGAACGAGGGTCTAAAGCCTAGATGGAGTCAACAAGATGCATTTATTCTCGTTCACAAGTGGGTTCCAGGATCTTGGCGCAAGGGGGATAATTTTTATCGATTTCTTGGTTATACAGAATTGACTCATTGAATGTCCGGGATGACACTGAGATCGATTGGAAATTGCTTTCCGATCCTGACTGGAACCTCTGGAGTGCACATACTCTGCAGAGGCGATGGTTGACCCTCAAAAGGAGCGTTAAAGGTTATGAGGACATGACGCATCAAGGTCGGCGTAATTCGTTTCCTGTTTCATCCTTGTAACTGATTTTCTGTTGTGGATAAGAAATCATGGACATTCTCCGAATTAAAAAATCGCACCTTCCTGCCCCGCCGCCACCTTCCAATACGAAGAAACGTAAAGAGAGGAAAGTAACTAGTGCTGCTGCTGTGAACGATCCCGAGTCGCGAGACAGCAATTCGACGACGCCTGAAGCAGGCCCAAGTTCAGGACCTGGCACGCTGAGCAGCAGCAACCAAAAAGAAACTCCTGAAGATGTTGATATCAATTCAAAATTTCATGTTTCTTCATAGAACGATGATAATAGATAAGATTATGTTTCAGTGCTTGACGTTTGACACGCTAAATGCACCCAAGGCAACGTGATTTACAGGCTGCATCACCTCGAGATAATTTTACTTTTAATTCCTGCAGGAAAATTGAACACCTGGCTTTCATTTACGAAATGCAATGTGGTGTCCACACCTTCCCATGGCTATATTTTTATTCGAGGCAGTGGGTAGGTAACAACCCCCTACTCATTCACCACCATGACTGGGAAAGATTATGCCCCTCCTGGCAGGGGAATACGCCAGTCATTCACTGCAGCCCTGCGTCCTGCGGCACTCGCATTTGCTGTCTCGTTCGCTATATTCGCAACTATGCTTTTCTCAGTTACAGACTACGTCAGGTCGTCATCATTGACCTTCTATACAACGCCCGAACGTAACCTACATACTCCCGTTTTCGACTCGACCAAGGAATTCATTCTTTCAAGATGCGCTTTGGCGAAGATGAAACCAGGACCTCTAGCCTCTTTTCATTCCCGAGATGAATCGGATAGGTACGAGCCCGGAACGAATGCTACTCTCATAAGAAATGCAATGATCTTTACGGGGAGAGAAAATGGGACGGAGGTGGTTCATGGGAGTATTTTGTTGGATAAAGGGATCATTAAGGGTTTGGGCAAGATTTCTTGGCGTGTTATTGACAACACACCCAATCTTACCGTCGTCGATGCAATGGGTGCCTGGGTCACACCTGGTCTTGGTATGGTTACCTTATTACAACACCTTCTGTGTTTCCTAGGGGCTGAACGGAGATTTCTTTCATAGTGGATCTTCATACGCATCTCGGCATTTTGAGTGCACCCATCCTCTCTGGCACGTTTTTTGATCATACCAAAATTCTTGTTTTGAATCGCTAATTTCCTTTCTTAGGAGCGATCGATGTGAACTCTAAAAAGGGCCCAATTCTGCCCTGGCTCAGGAGTATCGATGGTCTGAACACCCACGACGAAAGCTATGAGCATGCTATGGCCGGTGGTGTGACTTCTGTTCAGGTCTTACCCGGTAGCAAGAATGCGATTGGTCCGAGGATCCAATTTTTCACACATTTCTTCTTGATTATTGAGTGTCGTCGTTTACAGGCGGACAATCGTTCATCATAAAACTTCGCAAAACAAAGGACCGTTCAGCTTCGTCTATGGTCGTGGAACCTCCATATAACCTCAATTCTTCTCACATTGATGCCTACACTCCATTCCGTTGGCGGCATTTGCAGTGAGTTTGAACTTTGGAGTTATACTCTTTGTGGAGTGAATATCTTGCAGACAATCATGCGGTGAGAATGTCAGACACTATGGCAATCGAATGGACACTATTTGGGCACTCCGTTCTGCGTACGCTGAAGCTGCTAAGATCAAAGCCAACCAGGACGAGTTCTGTGCAGAGGCAGAAAGTGGGTTGTGGGATTTGATAAACACTCCATTTCCTGAGGATGCCCAATGGGAGATGCTCGTCGATGTTCTAAGGGGTCGTGTTAAGGTTCATTTCTTATCTATGTAAACCGGGAGCAAAAACTCAATTTAGTTTGTGTTTATATAGGTTTCTGCAGATTGTTACGAAGCTGTTGACATTGATGCCATAGTTCGAGTATGTTCCTTCCGCCTAACTTGCGATTCATCTTACACTGAAAATATTTGCTAGCTTTCGAATGAATTCCAATTCCCCATCTCTTCATTCCACCATGCATCGGAAGCATGGCTTGTCCCAAACGTTCTCAAGAAAACGCGAGTTTGAGATCTTTGGATGCTAATTGATTACCCTAACGTCTCCATAGGTGGGGTGGCGTACCATCTGTTGCTCTTTCTGCCTCGAATCACAGGTGAGAAAATATTTCTAGCTGATAGTACCTCCTAAGTGTGTGGTTAGATCCAAACGAGAGTCATACCGTGACTCTGAATTTGCCAGTCGAGTTCTCGCGGATGAAAATATCACTGTCATAATGAAGGTATGGCTTTATGGAGTTTTAATAAAAAGCCTATTATTATCTATTTAGTCCGACCACCCTATCATCAACTCGCGTTACTTACTCTATGAAGCCCAACGATCACACTACTTCGGTCTGCCACCACATTTAGCGCTCGCATCAGTAACCTCCGCCCCTGCGGCAGCCGCAGGACTCGCCCACCGCATCGGCGTTCTTGAGGAAGGAGCAGACGCTGACGTCGTTCTCTGGGATTCTCACCCACTCCGCCTTGGAGCGACACCAGTGAAAGTTTGGATTGACGGCGTGCTTCAAATCCCCGTACCTTCCAAGGAAGAGGGCAAGGAGAATCATGTCGAGGTGGGTAAAGGTAAGGAAGGAGACGAGTGGAGGGAGTTGCCTGAAACCCCAAATTGGGACAAAGAGAGGAACGAGTCGCTGCGGTGGGACGGGCTTCCTCCGCTCGAAGGGAAGAAGGTGGATGGTAAGGTCATCTTTACAAACGTACGCGAAGTGTGGAGGAGAACAGAGGATGGAGGTGTGGAGAATGCGTTCTCTCGGGGTGACGGTGAAAATTTGGAGAGGGCAACGGTGGTAGTCGAGGGAGGTGAAGTGACTTGCGTTGGCAGGGAATGCTCAGACTTTGCCAGTGATGCTGCTGCCGTGCTAGACCTTCAAGGAGGGACTCTTTCGCCTGGTCTCATGACATATGGATCGCCATTGGGACTGGAGGAAATAGCTTCAGAGCCTTCGACCACTGATGGAACAACCTATGACGCTTTCAAAAAAGCCGTCCCACCAATCTTGGACGACTCGGGAGCAGTCGTCAGAGCTATGGATGCGCTTTTTTTCAGGACCCGCAATGCCCTGTGAGTGGGTCCCAAAACCAATTATTTAGATTACGAAATTCCATGTATGATCCCAGGTTGGCCTATCGTTCGGGGGTGACTCTTGCGACAACTTCGCTTGCTAAACCAATTTATGCCGGTGGATCAAACTCACACATCATCTCTGGTTTATCGGCTACCTTCCGCACTGGCGCTGGCCATGCAATGCAGCGTGGTGCAATTGTACAAGACGTCGCAGCGCTTCACGTTGTCATGGGTAAACCACACCCTGGCTCACGGGGCGTAAGTGTGAGCACGCAGATGGCTGCACTGAGGCGGCTGTTATATGGATGGGAAACACAGGACAAGGAAACGGGACATTGGTTTAGGAAGGCAGCTGAGGTAAGCTATGGAGCTACCTACAAACTAGAGCTAACCAATGGTGCTTGTGTTAGGGTGTCATTCCTTTCGTGATAGAAGTCGACAATGCGGATATTATGGCGAACTTGATAATTCTCAAGGCAGATGTAGAAGACAAGATTGGTTCCCAAATGAGAATGGTATTCAGTGGCGCTGGGGAAGCACATCTTTTGGCGAAGGAAATCAGTGAGTATGATTGCAAGTGTTCCCAAAGGTAAAAGCTTACATTGGATGTAGGTGATGCGAATGTGGGCATTATACTCAATCCAACTCGTCCGTTCCCAATGGTTTGGGACCAGAAGAGAATGTGAGTAATGCTCTAAAATGCAAAAATCACAATTCCGCAACGGTTTGACAGAAGACCCCTACAGATTACCTGGGCCACCCCTTACGAATGACACGGCACTTTCCACCCTGTTGAACAAAGGTGTCACAGTTGGCTTGGGTGTACGCAATGCCTGGGAAGCAATGAACACGCGTTTCAACGTACAATGGGTTTGTTCACATCTCACGTCTGCTCAGATTCAAAGTTTTGAATAATTTTCAGGCAGTATTAGAATCAAATCGACGCGTTTCAGAGACGCAGGCATATAAGGCTGTTACACAGGATCTAGAGAAACTTCTAGGTGTTCGGGCTGTTGAAGAAGACTTGGTGGTCTTCGCAGGAGGAGGAATGTGGGATGTAGAAAGCAAGGTGGTGGGAATTGTGTCATCCGCAAGAAACACAGTCGATTTGTTCTGAGCGAATATTTGCTCGCGGTCCTTTCATTTTGAGATATGTAATATTCATACAACACCAAGCAATGCAGCACTATTCTTAAGCGCTCGATTCCGTGCAGCGGCCATACTAATACCCACGATGCTAAGAAGCCAGCCTGCAAACCTATACATAATACATCCAGTTAACAATTCTTGCCACGTAAAAGATGTTCACGAACGGACCTAAAGAAGGCGATTCTCGAAATCGACCGCTCCTCGAGTGGCGACCTTGAACTCGCAAATATGGAGCGTAAGACCGCAGGTGTGACAGGTATACCACCCTTATCTGGGTCTACATTTGACGGTGATTGTTCGAGTGTCCTGTAATGTCCGGTTGGTCGTGCGGTGGAAGTGCTACCTGTGGAGGTCGTGGACGACATCTTGTCACGATGGAGTTGCAACACGTCACACTGACAGTGATTCGTAAACCAAATGCGTCACCGATCTGATCTATTTTCGGCGCCATGTGACAATACTATATTAGGGTTGTACCTCTCGAATTTGAAATGCTTCTCCGTTTACGTCAGTTCAGTTTGTACTGCGGTAGCCGCCGGTTGGGATCCTGGGCATACGACTCAAATAATCTCCACCTAGTAGCAGCCAGTGGTGATAAGTTATCTTGATCAAGGTTTGTCCACCATAACAGTCAGCAATGAGATTGTGTGTCTTTGACCCATTGGCTTATTCTTAGCATTCAGGGAATCACGAAATTGTCATATCGAAATCGTTTATCTGTGTTAATCCAACAGAGTACGTTGTTTATGCTGACTAGGTTGTGATTGACTAAATGAAGACATCCTCTTTTGGTTTGTCAGGTAAGTATTTGTCCAGTATATTATCCGATCTGGTTTTGAAAAGCCCTTTTATCACCTCAGACAGTATACAATACAGACCGCTTCTGTTCTCTCGTCCTGTCATTGGCTATATTACGAACCGAAGAGTCAGCCGTACAATAAAAATTGCGTCCGTTGAGTCTCTTCACTTGGTTACAACTGTATACCCCATGGGTTTATGTCCAGGACCTAGACTGACCTAGACTCGACTCTCCGTTTGTTACACAGGATTTGTTAAACAACTTGGCTCCCGTCGGGTTCAAGTATCCTCATATGTTTTAAGTGCAGACCGAATGCTGCAAGATGGCGAATTTCGACCTGTCTCAGAGATAAAGTATATTAGGAAAACTGACTTGTTCTATGACTACGAGCTCGATATGATCAGAATTGTTGACCGCCTTCCAACGGAGGAGGAGTATAGGCGCGTACGGCATCTAATCTTACAGACGCCTCCACACCCACAGCCTTCTGCTCCTGCCGAAAACCAAGAGGAGTCAGAGTTACTCCAAGATGTTCCTTCTCCACAAACTGCGATCACTGACGACCAAGTGGCCGCTATTATACCCTTGTGCCCTCATCTCGAGACGGTGTGTCTGAGCGGAGTACCTGACACCTCCGACCGCACACTCGTACTTCTCGCTGCCAGCGCGATTAATCTCCAGGGGCTTAACATTGCGGGGTGCACACAAGTAACCGACGTCGGTGTGCTTGAACTCACCACAAAGTCTCTCCCTCTAAACTGGCTTGTGCTGAGTGGCGTGAAGGGTCTTACAGACCCGTCGATCTCTGCAATCGCAAAGACATGCTCCAGACTCATGGAATTAGAAATATGCGATCTGCCACTTATAACGCCAGTCGTGGTAAGAGACATCTGGTCCTTTTCCAGGTGGGTATATAGTCAAGCCCGATTCTAAACATAATTTTTGAATGATTTCTTACAGAAAGTTACGTACGCTCAGACTTTCCAACAATTCTCTCCTGTCGGATAGAGCGTTTCCATCACCTTTGAGCCGCGAACTGTCACCATCGCCAAGCGGTTCCTCTCGCGAAAAACCTCTCCCACACCGACCTACCACATGGCTTGAACTGCTTCCTCCCCTCATTTTTCGGTACAAGGCTGAGAGCTTGCGAGTGCTCGATGTGAGCGGCTGCAAGATCACTGATGAAGCAATAGAAGGCATAGTCAGCCATGCACCGCGAATACAGAGTTTAAATCTATCAAGGTGCAGTATGTTGACGGATAAAGCTCTAGAGTGCGTGGCGAAGTTAGGCGATCATCTGGACGTGTTGATGATTGCGCATGTGGGGGAAGTCACAGATAGGGGTGTTGTAAAGATTGCGAGAGAGTGTATTAATTTGAGATGTGTGGATGTGGCCTGTCAGTTGCTCTTTTCCTTCCCGCCTTGATTTTTGGCTAATATATATTTTTTTTCAGTCTGTCGTAATCTGACCGACATGTCCGTGTTCGAGTTGGCGGGGCTTCAGAGCCTCCGAAGGTTAAGTCTTGTGCGAGTGCACAAGCTTACAGATATCGGCGTTTTCTCGCTCGCCGAACATGCAACGCGACTAGAACGCCTTCATTTATCGTATTGCGATCATTTCTCGCTTGATGCTATCCATCTTTTGCTGAGAAAGTTAGATCGATTGCAGCATTTCACTGCCACAGGAATACCCTCGCTGAAAAGGATAGGCATCCAAAGATTTTCGGAACCCGCACCGGATGTGAGATTTTATTACCTTTCGAGTAAATCGAGTGTTTACAAGCACATACCCAGAACTCTGACGCGGATCAGAAAGCGGCGTTTTGCGTATTCATGGGAGAGAATGTGGATCGTTTGAGACAGTTCTTGGACAAGGAGGACATAAGACGGAAAGAGGCGGAGGCAAAGAACGTTCCTTTCATCCCAAGATCAGATGATAAGCTTGACTTGTATTAGATATATCGATGCACGGACAACCCCGATTCATATTGAGGCTCTTGTTGGTGTTGTTTCCTAATTTGGAGGGTACGTGACCGTGACGGCCGAACTGTTTTCTCCTTGGAACAGTCGAGATGCGTGTCCCCGCCTAGCTTGACCGACCTCCTATTCGCATAATAAAACCACCCAACATTGATTCGTCTCGATCACTACGTTGTCCCTGCTCTTCGCCATGCTCTCTGCACCTCCTGTGCGGCGCAAGCGCTCCTCGTCGTTGCCAACGTCAGAGGCAATGCCAGTAACCCGCCTTCTTTGTTCGAACCTCTGGGTCGACGAGCACAGTCCAGAGACGATGAATGGATTCCTATCCCCCAAGCAAATGGCAGAAAAAGTTCATTCATCCAGCCATGTTATGCATGGGGATATCGGCCCGAAGCAGCTAAAACGTGCCATCAGCGTTCCGTATACGACTTACTTCAGGGTGTCAGATGTTGGTCTCCGAGATTCAGGACAGTGGACTAAGGATGCCCGGAGGAGGTGTCATGCGCTGAATGAGCTGCTTGCTACAGAAGTGGGATATCTTGCAGATTTGAGGTTTCTCGTTACCGTACGTATGCTGATCTCAAAGTATGGTGCATTGCACATCTTACCCATAGGTCTACCTTCGTAATCTCCCTACTCTTGTAGTGAGGTCCCTCTCCTCAACCTCGACATTTGGCCGAGCCTCAGCACCGTTTACGACAGGCCCGTCATGGATGCATTCTTCGTCTTCTTCTGTGTCTTCTTTCTCTGGAGCATTCGCCGAGTCGCATAATATTACTGCTTCCTCTACCTCAACCAAAGACTCAACAAATTTGAAGTCTTCAAACTCACGTTTTATTTTCACAGATCGCGAAATTGAGCTGCTTATGCGGAATGCAGAGGAGATTCTCCAATTACACGAGAATTTTATGACAGAACTCCGCGTTTTGCTCGAGCCGCTTGGTTTTTCGATGGAACATGATGGAGATCTCGTTGCTTTTGATCCCCCCAAGATTGGGCGTGAATCAGGAGCTCTTCACGTTCAACTACAAAATCTGAATGAGGCCATACGGTTGGTTTCGACAAAGTTTGCGACTGAGGTTTGATATTTCCCCTTTATCCCTACTTCGATTGTTGAGACATGCTCTACAGTCTTCGCGGTTCAATGCATACCAGACCTTCTGCGCGGGTCATCCAGAGGCGGCGAACGTCCTTCGCAAGGCATTTCAGCAGTTTCCACTCGAGCTTGAGGCTTTTGAGCAGAAATGCTCGTCCATCATTTGTGACATGCTAAAAAGCGATATTCAAGCCCCCGATTCCGAATGCACTCATAAACTTGCCCTTGACTCCATTGATCGATCTTTGGAGTGTCTGGCCGTTGATGCGATTGCCCCACCACTGGGGGAAGATCGTAAACGCGCGTTATCTTTGACTTCACTTGATGGAAGAAAGGTGTCGAAGTCGAAGTCCTCTTTGTATTCTCAATCGCTAAGGCCGAGAGCGAGTATGACTGCTGTGACAGTGATTTCGATGATGAGTTGCAGTCAAGAAGGGGGGAAAGAGGCCTATCTTGTTTCTCCATCGAGTGCTCCGCCGCCCAAATTACCTTTGCCAGCGGCAGACACTGGTACCGTCGACGCGACTGCAGGAACTAAAAAAGGCAGGCAAAGAGGTGGATCATCTTCGCGAGGAAGAATCGCGATGACCGATTATTTGATTAAGCCTGTACAGAGGATATGTAAATATCCCCTATTGCTTGATCAGCTGTTGCCGTCTAAAACGCAGCTGAGACTTGCACCTCGGAAGTCGCCCGCTGCGATAGATGTGGTGGTGGAGAGTGCGACCCAAGCAATGCGACATGTTGCCAGCTCCGTCGACAAGGCTAAAGAAAGGCAATCAATTGCCATTCAATCGTCGCTTATTTACTCACGCATATGTCGGGGTTTACAAGCCCAAGGGATGTTACTTTTACCATTTTCTCATTCTTATTCTTTTCATTCGGCTACAACGCCATCGCCTAATTCTTCTTCAGCACTGCAAGAACTCTCACAAGGACAAACACAAATATCTCAACAGCCCCGCCTCATAACGCCTACTTTCCTCTCGTCTTTAGGTCCTTGCTTTCTCTCCGGCTCGCTTGACGTAATTCACTACACTCATCCCTTGAGTGCTCGGACGATGGGTACCAAGATGAAGACAAAAATCAAAGCAAAGTATCTAGGTGCTTTTTTGTACGCAGGCGGATATCTCATTCTCGTGAAAGTCAGTAAAGGGAGGAGATACGAACCGAAGCATTGGTTTTCTCTCAGTGGTTGGGGGATGGTGGATGTTGACGATGAAGATTGTATGTTTTTCTGTATTAGTCTTTCTTTTTCTCACCGGTTTTCCAGCCATGCTTCCGAACACATTTCGCCTGTCCACAGCTGACCATCACTTTGAGCTCGCTGCTGCTTGCTTGCGCGAGAAAGATATCTGGCTCACATCCATTCGAGAAGCGCTGAGACACGTCGCTGCGTGGGTCCTAGAACCATTGCCGAGTTTTATGTGCGATGGGGGTGGGAATTTTTCGACCTTGCTTTTAAGTGCAACAACAGCGCCGCCATCTTCGTCTGCATCAGAGGATGGTTATGAGGCGGTCGAGTTGTCTTCAATGATGGAAAGGACAACAGCAAACATTGGCGAATGTGGAGGACTCGCGACTATCCGTTCGATACCGGACATTTGTGACATCAACGTGTCGGAAGTAGAGTCGACGCAAACTCATGTGGAGCCTCCTGTCGCTAAGGTAGGGCAGAAAAGGCAGAAGAGTAACGATAAGGTGGTTCTCCTGTTTGGACAGCATCTTCAGCACCACCAAACTCAAAAACTACGCAACGACGACGTACATGTTCCACCGCCTAGCCGCCAGTCTTCATCCACCTCCGTTAAGAGCATCTTTTCTCCCGTTAACACATTCGCCTCCGACCGTGAAAAGGATAAAGACAAAGAAAAGGAGAATGGAACGGTCTTAGTTACCCGCTCTTCTGCAGCAGCACGTCAAGTTGTTGATATAGAATTACAAGACATTATCTCAGCAACTTGTTTGAGTGCCAGGGCGAAGACGGCATGGAAGGAGAGGCGGGAAATGGTCTGGGGATCTTCGAAGACGAAAATGAACTCTGGTGGGATTGGAAGTGTAGGGAGGGGAATGGCGAGATTATCAAAACATGAGAGCGTGCGCGTAGCGAGAAAGAGGACGGCCGCGGTTCTGGCGACGGAAGGGTTGAAATGTGTCTCTGAGGTGATGACCCCTTCATCCACGTCGTCGACATCAAACGCTCGTTCAGGCGGGAGGAAAAACCTGAGCTTGTCTTCAATTTCTTTTGACGAGGATTCCCTGCTTTTGCAAGAGAGTGCACCTCCAGTAACGGCAATCTCTTCGTCTGATTATTCCTCGCCTCCTTCTCCTCCACATCCCTCGTCGGATGTTACAAGCAATATTGCTCCTTCCAATACGCCTTTTGCTACACCAATTTCTGGTACCTCCAGCTCCACCACTCACGAATCAACGATTCGAACGAAGCATCGCTCTTTCGTCCGCAACGTTAAAGGACTCTTTCATTTTCGGCCTGTTTTTCCTAGTTCTACTTCGCCTATCTCTGTCATTGTTAGCCAACCCAGTCAAAGCTCTGTTGCGTCTATCGAACAGACAAATATCGCCAACTCTAACGCAAACTATTCTGGCCATGGTCTGTTGCACCTCTTTTCCAAAGAACCTCATCGTCAGCTTACAAAATGTCACCCCAATCGTGATATCTCAGTACCATCTTTTCGTGAGGATGAGGCTTTGGCGAAAGAAAACTTTTCGATTGTGGCACCAGTTATAGAGGCAGCTATGCCTATAATGATCCAGAAAGATCACTCATGATAATAATGCGCTCACCAAACGTATTTTTCGTCCACTCCTTTTTTTTGTGCGCCGACATCCCCATAGTAATGATTCCAATGTTACTCTCTCATTCACGTTTCTTTTTTTCTACGCACCATCCATTCATTTGCATATCTGAGGCCCATTGCATTCTGTTCGTGTATCATTATCACCATTGTCAACCCTCATTTCACGAAGTATCACTAGTTTCATTCATAATCATTCATCCATTCCTGTTTCTCGTCCGCATTGTTTCCCTTCCTTGACTGTTTAGTACGACAGCGTATATGTTCACGGGCACAGCGCCTTTAATCCTTTCATTCAGACTTCCCAAGGATCAGTAAACGTTGTAATTCTTAATCTGAGATACATTAAAAGTACAACACATAGCAAGATGAATGCAGGTGCGTAGATATAAATATGGAGCAGTAATAGGTGTCCGACATTGAATGCGTCGTCATATTGCACATAGATAATAATAAAGATCCGAAGTCAAGATATCAGTCCGTGAGTACGGAGTAGAGTGCCCCATCTATGAAAACCTGAATGAGATCGAGAGGGTGTTGGACAGATACGACTTACTCTTCCTTTTCTAGTTCTATTTCGGCGAGTTTCCGTTTTAGCTGTCTGTTGGAGACTGGTAAAACAGGCCATGATGAGTCTGGAAGCAACCACGTACGAGTTCTCTCTGGAAAGATTGTTCCGGGTTTCCTTCGTTTTCCGAAGGTCCGTGGACAAGGCTTGCAAAGCTTCATCATCAGGAAGGTTGGCATCATTGTACATCCCATCCAGTTCCTCGTTGAATGCCTTAAGGAAGCAGCCATCAGGTTACATGGTATTTTAGTCGACTCCGACTAACCTCGTACATGATTTCCTTCTCGGTCGTAGCGTCCGCCAATAAACTCTTCACCAACTCGCATTGCCGCTTTGAGTTTTGCAACTCAAGCCTTGTTCTCTCTAATTCCATCGCTCGCTGCTAATTTATTAGCCCTGATACCACAATAGAGCAAAATAGTCTTACACCCTTGAACTCATTCGCCAACCGGGCCAGTTCGTTCTGTAGTGTGTCCTGATTTGAGAGCGCCTTCATCAGATCTTTGTCGGCCTCAGTAACAAGTACATCAACGCTTCGGATAAAGTTTCTTGTGACGTCGGTAGGTAAGGCCTCGCGGGTCGAAGAGTCGAAAACGCCGGTCCGAAGTTTGAATGGGGGTCCTTCTCCTTGGTGTCGGTGTCTGAGCATATTCCGCATCTCTTCCATCCGTTCCTGAGCTTCTTTTGTCTAAGGAATCGAATTTGAGGGCGACTTCGCGATGTATGGAAGTTCAAGCTTACCAGGGTTGCACCACTTTGTGGTGTCCTCAAGCCTTTATCTGGTGAGGAAGGCCTCGGATACAACTCTTCAGTTGAACTCGAAGGTGTGAGTTTTAGTCCGTCTGCTTCCAGTTTGATTCGCTTAATTGACTTCCGCGACGTCTCGACCTTGAAATTGATTAAAGGTCAAGAATCGAAATATATGATTAGATCGGTCGCGACTCACATCTTCCTTTGTGGAAACACTGAGATACCATATACGTTCAAAATCTTCACTGCTAAATGTGCTTGTTACAATCGTAGACTTTATCTTCCTGACACCTGGAGAAACTCTTCTCGGGGAGACAACCCGATTCAGATTCCTGCTCAGGGGGGAACTACGAACATGGCTCTTTCGAGAGGGTGTGGGCGACCCCGTTGCAACCGTTGAAGATCGTAGGGATGTTTTCTTTTTAATCGACAAGGGCTCAATGGGAGTGGCAACAACAGAGCTAGACAAATTGATAGCCTTGGGAGTGGATTCGGTGTTTCCGTTAGAATAGAATGGTTGCCGGTTGCTCCGTGGAATACCGGAAACTGGAGGTGTGTGTGAGGAGGCAGATGGGGCCGTTTCCATTGCGAGGTTGTCATCCATGAATGGAAGTTCGACCTGAGATTGGCGATTGATGGGACCAGAAAACGGTAATGGTGATGGACTACGAGGACCAAGTGGACGGCGTTCGGCTGAATGAACAGACAGTGATCTTGAAGCGCGGGGCGGTAAATGCGTAAGCTTGGTGGGAGAATCCGGTCGAGGCGTTGTCGAGCGCTGTGTACTCCTGGACGCTCGAGAGGCTGGGCGCATGGGAGATTCTTCTGAGTGTAAAGTCAATTTTTTTTTAGAACTACGTGTGTTTACGGAAGAAATACGCACCCTCGTAAATGGTTTCTGCAACCGAAACATCCATGTCAGCTGGCATGGTCCGCTTGCCATGTTGACTTAAGCTGTTTTGTCTAGCCAATGCCAGTTGTGTGTCAAGGTGATAGTCAGAGCCCATGTTCTTTGCTTTTGCCAATATGATATTAGTGTCGTTTTCAACATCGCTGTAATCAGACTCTGGGCCTAGAGACGATGCCCTCGAGTGCGTACGAGAAGTAGACCCACTACGACTATGCGGCCCTCTTTCTGAGTCTGCAGGAGAACATTCTCTCGATTTGGTTTTCTTAGACAATTTCTTGCCTTTTGATGATCGGGAGGCAAAGACAGATTCCCCATCCATAGTGGAGATCGTTGTGGCCGCTGTTGCAGTCGAACTTGACCGAAGAGAAGACTTCATGCTGTCCATCGTTGACGTTGTTTGTGTGTACATAGAAGATCGGCTGGCTGTAGACCTGGATTGACTGCGTCTCCCATTGATCGACCCGGCAAAAAAGTCACCCATTGCAGATCCAGGACGCGCGTTAAATAAATTTCTTGATATCGCATCGAGACCGAATATTGCAGCCTTAGAGCGTGCAGTGGGTGTCGAAGGAATTGAATTACTTCCCGTCTTAAACCGAAATAGGCCGAATTGATGAACTATAAGGTTACGTTGTACAACAATTTCTGGAGACGACTGGAAAATAGAACACACTTGTCTGAGTGACACGGCTAGAAACTTTAGCGGATTGCACAATCTCTTCTTCCCCTTCGTCGTTCGGGTCACTTGAACGAATGGAGTAACGACATAGGCCCCCATCCATTAACTGTACTCGGATAACCACAAATGGCGGCCCACCAACACCAAAAGGAATAGGATCCGCGCCTGTATGCCGATCTCGGTCGATATGTACAACAACTTTTGTCTAAAATATTTGTGAGACAAGCTTTCTGAATCATTTTTTATTGCCACACCTTTTTTTGCTCCTGTAGAAAGGCTGTTCGTTGGTAGACATTGAAATATGTTCTAGCTATTGTGGTTCTGCCATGTCTGCATTCGACTTCTTGTTCGCCCGAGCACAAAACAACGGACTGCCCAGCACGAGCTCGGTACATAGCTTGAGCCTTCCAGAGGTTTTCAAGAAACCTCTGTTTGCTGGATTCCGTTTGTGTGGGATCAAAGTTGGTAGGCATCGGGGGATTGACCACAGACAAAGAGCGGAAGGGGCGACCCGACCACCTCTCATTCTGATCTTGAGGGGGATTCTCCAGGTAAAGATCGATTTCTGTAGGGTCAGACGCGTCAGAAGAGTCACTCAGAAAAGAAAGGTTTCATACCGGCTCCACCAACATTCGTGGCGACGACGTCCGTAATATCAACCACTCCCTTACACGACATGCCTGATCTTTTCTTCCCTGTTGGGATGCCACCTGCCTTGGTCACTCTCTCAACTGAATCCAAGCCAGTCAAAGCCTTGCCCCCTTTCTCAGGACTCGGTCTTTTGGCGATGAGAAGCTTGTCATCAAAAAGGAAGAGCGTACACTGCAAGGAAGTAGCAGAAGCACTTGTAGAGGAGGCCGCAGATGATGTGGGCATGTCCGTCAGAATATCTTCGACGTCGATGCAATCGATGAACTGCCGCGAATTTGAGAATAACTCGGGTGGAAATCCTTCGATGCTGGCACTGAGACAGTAAAATATCGCAGCACGCTTAGTCTGTTCGTCTGTTTCTGCTTGTGCAATCTTGTTTGCAATTTCACCCGCCTCGATGATCTTTGCACGCTGAGGATCGTTTGGTGACATATGTTTAAGCATTGTCCGGAACAGAAGAGTATATCGTGGAATTCGCTGGACGGGTTCCATAATAAGTTCCCGGAGACCTATCCGTGTTCTTGCGTCAGTTGACTGGTATTTGATATGCTGTTATCCATGGGAGGTTGGTGATTAACGGTTGGGATGAAAATAATTAAATGCCTCACGTCAACGTATGAAGCGAATCTCGATGACCGTTTCGACACTTCTTTCTCGAAAATGGCTTGAGCTTCTTCTCTTTTGACGTAGTACTGTTTGTATTGTTCGAACCCCCGCAAGTCTTTAAAATGCTTCAACGCAACGTCTCCCACTCCTCCCACCGTCTGAGGTCCATTAGCTACAATCATCCTCTCCAGGTCCATCAGAAATGCCTCATTCACAGGGAGGAGATTGTCAATGTTCCCAAATAGTGTTTTCGCTTCATATGCAGGGATGATAACAGTGTCTTTGCCCCTGGCAAAATTCCGCAGTGGATCGGCATAGTCGAACTTAAGAATTTGTAGTCGCTTTACATAGGACCGTTCGCTCGTGACGAGCTCGGTAACGACAGACATCAGCGCCTCCGGATCCATAAGCGCACGTTTCCGCTGTGCCGCCTTATCCTGCAATAACCAATTAGCTGGGTCGTGAACAGAAGACAAAACAATGTGTGATATGCACAATCTCATTCATAGACTCCCCCTGGTAGGATGAAAGTCCATCCGAAGACTCTTCTGGATGTAGGGGATTTCCGAACGATAAAACAAGGTCTTGAATATCTAGACACATTCCAACTGTTACAACGGAACATTTCTACAACCATAAGCAACTACTTACCATCCGGAAGCCTTCTACCATTCTCCGAGCCCTCTACTACAACCCCACAATAGAAAACACGCTTGGTGATACTAGGGCCTACAGAGGGATGTCGAGACCTTAATTCATCGCCGCTGGCTAATGGAATGACCAGCTTTCGAGGGGATGTGTTGAGTGCCATTGCATTGGAATTTTGTAATATAATTATCCAAGATCAAGGAAGAAAGGAAAAGGTCGGCAAAGTGTAAAGATCTGGTATTGCCCCTGCGAATGAACAAGAATCCTCTGCGGCGTGCGCACTTTCAACCAAACGCGATCATGTGACTACGCGATCAAGGTGGCTGTGCTCAAGTACTCACGACGTCAAAAGAAAAAGATCACATCGAATGCGTTCCCCAATCATACACACAATACAGGAAATGTTAATTTGTTATGTCCGCCTCTTCTGAGATCGCTGCGCCGCAAGTTCTTCCATTCTTTTCCTTTTCAATTGCGTTGGAGACTCGGAAAAAGATAAACACACAGTCGGCGGAGGTGTTGAAGCATGTCGTGAATCTTTGTCATTTCCAGTATTTTCACGACCACCTTCTGAAGACGTTTCTTCAATTGTTTGGCTTCTAAGATTGCCAGCCTCAGATGTCAGTTCGGAACTTTGCGATGTGTGAAATCTTTCTCCCAACACCAGGGACATAAATAAATCAACATACGTTCCATTTCCATCAGTCAAAAAATCCTCTTCGTCCTCTTCGTCACTTGTCCCTTGCTCCCCTCGTTTATCGTATGCCATCCATGCTTTGGCAACGTCGAGTAAGGCGTCCCATCGTTCTTGTTCAGTAAAATGGACCAGCTCGAGTTCCTCTCTTGGGCAAATGTTACGACAATCAGGACATTTGATTGTCTCGTCAGCGCCTTTCATCACCTTAGGCAGACAGTCATTACAAATGATATGTCCGCATGTCAATCTGAAATTGTTGAGGTGGTGTTGAATGAGAAAAGAACCGCTACTTGAACTTACGCCGAGCATTTCTTCAAGATGAATCTCTCAAAACAGATAGGACATTCCTCGGTCATGTCATCTGGAATAGTTGACACCGTCATGAGGTCGGAAAATCTTCGAAGCAGCTAAGATGCGATGAGTTCAGTTCAAATGAAGGTTCAAGGCTTGCAAGCAAGAACCTTTCGCATGCGAAACATGGGATCGATCTCACTAAATTCTTTGTCACTTTCCATTTCTTTGAGTTGAAGATCATTGACCTCTTCTTGAAGTCGTTTGGCTTTGAGCTTGAAGTAGCGTGAGACGAAGGATTGAAACCGAGACGATCAGACGCACTTTCTTTACATGTTTCACTTTAATTCGGTTTTCCTACGAAGGTATGTAAGTGTTCGATAAATAGTTAGGGTTGAAAGAAAACGACTTACTTTCTTCAATTTCTCGACAGTGCTTTCAAGATTTTTTATTCGGATTTCTGCTAGGCTTGTGTCATCATCCGTGGCGCTGTTTCGTCGACTAAGCTCCGACGCTCTTGTAGTGGACGCAGCATAGGAGTTATCATTAGCCACGGCGACCTCTCTTCGATGTTTTGCCAGTTTGCGTTTAAGCTTGCGCACACCATTTTGCACGTGAATAAGGTGATCCTATATGCCAAAAGTTAACGTAGATTGGAATGTTGGACTCATCATTTACCTCGATATCGTCACCCTCAGAAATATCCCCTCTCAAGTTACTCGACGTGCTAGACTCTGACACGCATTCACAGTGTATCTTAGAACGTGTGCGAGGCACCATGGGCGTTAGATCGGTTATGGCTGACCTTTCTGGCTCACATTCCCAGCGGTGATGCGGACCGATTACGAGTGGTTCAACCACTTTTCCAAATTTAGAAGTGGTCGGTGCAAAAAAGTCGATCGAAACTACGTCATAGCTAAAACGAAAGTTGAGCTGCTCAAACCACGCAAACCGCAAATGAACCAATTTTTAGCCCACAGATTCCGTAGCGTTCCGCCTTCACGCATTACAGCCATGTCTACGCCAGCCTTGGACCCAAAGACTATAACAGACATCGACGGTTACCTCAGGCCAAACGTTCCTGCGATCATCCAAAGGCATAATTCTTTCAGGCATTGGAAAGATATCATTGAGAAGCACGAAGGAGGTTATGACAAGTTCACCAAAGGATATCTCAAGTTCGGGCTTAACGTTGGTCCAAACAACGAAGTAATTTATCGAGAATGGGCCCCGAATGCTGTGAAAGCATTTGTTATTGGTGAATTTAGTGAGTGTAAAGCTTGCTTTTCTTGGGCCTTATTTTTCTAATGTTATACTCAAGATGAGTGGAATCGGTCTTCTCATCCCATGACGAAAAACGAGTTCGGTACTTGGGAAATCACGATTCACCCTCTTCCTTCAGGACGATGCGCGATCCCTCACGATACAAAAGTCAAGGTATGTTCAAATTTTCTTGTCAGGGTCGTCCATATTAAGAAATCGTGAAGATTTCGATGATCCTCCCAGATGGGAATCGCATCGAACGGTTGCCTACTTGGATCAAACGTGTTACTCAAGAGTTAAGCATCTCTCCCATTTATGATGCGCGATTTTGGAATCCGCCTCCATCTGAGAAATACGAATTCAAATATGCCCATCCGAAAAAACCTGATAATTTACGTATCTACGAAGCGCATGTTGGGATTTCCACTCCCGATCCTCGCGTTGGGCAGTACAAGGAATTCACTCAGAATGTGCTTCCTAGAATTAAGGATCTTGGATACAATGCCATTCAATTGATGGCCATAATGGAACATGCCTATTATGCCTGTGAGTTTCGGTTAATATTGTTGTTGTCGAATTCTAATCTATGGTTTTGAAGCTTTTGGTTACCAAGTCACTAGTTTCTTTGCTGCAAGCTCTCGTTGTGGAACACCGGAGGATCTAAAGGAACTAGTCGATACTGCTCACAGCATGGGATTGACTGTTCTACTCGATATCGTTCATTCTCATGCCTGCAAGAATGTTCTTGACGGACTTAACGAATTTGATGGGACGGATCATTTATATTTCCATGAAGGAGGAAAGGGACGGCATGACCTTTGGGATAGTCGCCTTTTCAACTATGGAAATCATGAAGTTCTTCGATTCCTCCTTAGCAATCTGCGTTTCTGGGTGGAGGAATATCGATTTGATGGCTTTCGATTTGACGGCGTCACAAGCATGATGTACAAACACCACGGCATTGGAACCGGATTCTCTGGTGGTTACCACGAATACTTCGGTGACGGTGCCGACGAGGAATCCATTGTATACCTCATGCTCGTACGTACAGCTGCCGTCACAAATCTCTCTCTAAATTAAAATTTTTGTAGGCTAATGACGCGATGCACCAACTTTATCCTTCCACCATTACGATCGCAGAGGATGTATCTGGAATGCCACTTCTCTGCAAACCTGTAAATGTTGGCGGAGTCGGATTCGACTATCGGCTCTCCATGGCCATTCCGGACATGTGGATCAAACTCCTCAAGCACAAGAAAGACGAGGAATGGGATTTAGCTAATATTGTCTTCACATTAACCAATCGGCGATATGGTGAAAAGAGCATCGCGTATGCCGAGAGTCACGATCAGGCTCTTGTCGGTGACAAGACTTTAGCCTTCTGGCTTATGGACAAAGAGATGTGTATGTTTTTCCTTTATTCTACGGACAAAAATGGGAACAGAAACATCCACTCCAGACACCAACATGTCTAACCTTTCACCCTTGACTCCAATCATTGCTCGTGGAATTGCCTTACACAAGTTGATCCGGTCGGTTTAAGCAGTTGCCGTCTTGCAGCGCATGTACTAATAGGAAGTCCTCGTAGCCTCTTGACACACTCGCTCGGTGGAGAGGGCTATCTCAATTTCGAAGGTAACGAATTCGGACATCCTGAGGTAGAGCATTCATTTTTGGGAGTGACTTTGTCTCACTCTCCGGTAGTGGCTTGACTTCCCTCGCGAAGGAAACGGGAACTCTTTCAAGTACGCCCGCAGACAATGGAACATTGTCGATGACGAAGTGTTGCGCTACAAATACCTGAATAATTTCGACGGAGAAATGAATCACCTTGCTGCCAAGTACGGATGGTTAGAAGCGCCGGAGGTAAGGGATTTAACTCAGAGGTTGAGTACAGATGCTCAATGACTTCAATGCTAGGCATACGTTTCTCTCAAACATGAAGGAGATAAAATCGTTGTTTACGAGCGGGCCGGATTAATCCTCATTTTCAACTTGCACCCGACAAACAGTTACACAGATTACAGAGTCGGCGTTGAGGAGGCTGGAGAGTACAAGATCGTCCTCAGCAGCGATGAGAAACGTTTCGGCGGATACGATAATATTGCGCTTGACACCAAGTACTTCACGACACCTCTCGAATGGAATGGGAGGAAGAACTACTTACAAGTGAGTATCCAATACTACGTCCTATTTCATGTTACAGCTGCGTGACTTTTTCCAGGTTTATATACCGACCAGAACGTCTATTGTGTTGGGAAAGGCGTGAAATATTCCTGAACCCGTGAGTGCCCGGAATGTGAGAATTACTGATAGAAGGAATCGGTCCCGTCAAGCGTTTAATATGAATCTCGTTTTGAAATCCTAGTTAGCTGTGTTTTGTTCCAATGAAATTGATGTCGTTGTCTCTTGTATGATTTGTTCAATTCGATGAAGATCTGTCTGTATTACGATATCTTTGGTCCCCTAGGAGAGGGTAGACATATAAGCTTCTTCTGTGGTGCGGACTGGAGGGTTTGTACAGGCCGGCATGCAAAAAGAAAATGTGAGAGTGTACGGCTACTGTAACCTCTCCGCAGGAAATATCACTTAGTCGCCAATCCTGGGATGATTGAATGGCAACTATAAATGGCATTTTTCATTTGCCATCGAGGATTTCAGGTCGATTTACATGATTACGTGAAGCCTAAAATGGCTATATCTCTCCCAAATTAGTTTAATTAGCTGGGAAAGCAGCCTGTAAATTCGAATAGGACTCAATTTCCCCTTCCTGCAGTTGTCATGCAGTTTGACGTCTGCAATCAAAAACTTCTGTATATATCGGTGGTTAGGTATACTAGCAGGCGCCCGAACAATACGCACGGGATTGAGAAGTGATTGATTTAATGGAAAAGAACGAAGACAATTTGCTAGTCTATTTCCGTATCGTTAGAGCAAAGATCGCAATGCTTCAGCGACAGCGTCGCCCATTTCATTCGTGGAGGCCGTTCCTCCCAAGTCACCTGTGCGTATGCCACGTCCCCCAAGTTCCTTCGCATCGAGAGCCCTTTGAACGGCTTCCTCAATGGCCTTCGCAGGCTTTTCCAAGTGAAGGGAGTAGCGCAGAAGCATCGCCGCACTGAGAATAGTGCCAATGGGATTGGCAATGCCTTTGCCGGCAATATCAGGCGCAGAGCCATGGACCGGCTCGTAAAGACCAGATATTGTCTTGGCGTCCGATGTCTCCGCTGAAGGTGCACCTGCAAGTGATGCTGAGGGGAGTAGGCCTAACGATCCTGGAATAACGCTCATTTGATCTGAGAGACTGAAAATGAAATGTTACATGAGACATAGAAATCAATCGTAAAAGAACAAGCTGACATATCGCCGAATAAGTTCTCAGTTAGGATGACCCCATTTAGTTTCTTAGGATTTGCAACCATAACCATAGAAGCAGCATCTATGAAGTAATGGTCATACTTCAATTGAGGATACTCTTTCTCCAGAGTTTCAGATACGGTTTTCCTCCACAATCTGGAGGTAGCCAAGACATTCGCCTTATCGACCGAATGAATCTCGAGCGGCGGATTTGCACCTAAAGCAATCTGGGCAGCGACTCGAGTGATCCTCTGTACCTCATCTACAGAATAGATCATCTTATCCCAAGCTGTGTCTACATCGGGCTCTGCACCTTGTTCTTTACGCGGACCGAAGTAAAGACCTCCTGTAAGTTCACGTATAACGATAACATCCACACCATTTACAATGTCAGGACGAAGTGGGGAATAGTCTAGAAGAGATTTAGATGCAAGGTTCGCAGGACGAATGTTGGCATAGAATCCCAAAGTCTTTCGCAGTCGAAGTAAACCAGGTTCGGGCCGAATTTTTGCCCCTACACCCCATTTCGGACCACCAATGGAACCTGAATAGAAAATCAACTTTTATACATATAAATGTCGCCCTGTTGAATTTCTCACCCATAAGAATAGCATCCGCCTCTTGGCATGCCTTTAAAGTCGTCTCTGGAAGAGGATCACCGAATTCCTCAATCGCGCATCCTCCGAAGGGATAATGCTCGAGAATGAGGTCAAAATCCGGGGACTTTTCTGATACGATCTGCAAAATTTTCACGGCCTCCGCGACAACTTCGGGTCCTATGGCGAATTTCAGTTTCAAGGAACGTCATAAAATAGGAGATTATACCAATTCCATCTCCTGAAAGTACGACAATGCGGAATCTATGGTTTAGATTAGCACGCGAGCAAGCGATTAATTCAAAGACCAAAACGCACGATTTGGGAGACATTGGAGTATAATGATCAAGAGGAACTATTCCAAGAACCTTTTATGCTGAATTAATCGGGTTCGCCTTTCGGCCGACACTAATGCTGGACCCTGGTGGTTCTCATTTTCATCAAAGTCTCGAGACCGTTCATCTAGGTACAATATTTGTCCACGTGACAGTTCCTTTAGGCTAGCTTCATTTATCACTACTCAGTTCTGTCAGTCAAAGTTTTGCTATCCTTGACCAATCATAAGATGACAACCTGCGAATTCAAATGCAAGAGTCTTGTGCTTGATGCCGGGCCACTACTCTCACTTTCTCCTCTGCGAGGTTTAGCAGAAACATTCTTCACGGTTCCCCAAGTCCTGGACGAACTCAAGGACAAGCGTGCTCGAGAACACTTCGAGAAATTGGGTCTCCTGTCTGGCGTGAAGATTGAAATAAGATCAGCAGATGCGGTCAGCTTGTTTCATGGTATGGATCGATGGCTTGATTTTATCAACATGGGAAATTAATCCGGTCAAGGTAGCCATTCAATGGGCGAAGAAAACGGGGGATTACGCCGTTCTTTCGCAGGCTGATTTATGTGTGCTGGCTCTCACATATGCACTTGATCAGGAGGATAAGAAACTTCGGGATCAAACGGCAGGTAGCTCTTTGATGAATGTAGCAATCCAAGTAATTTTCTTGATAGTAGAAAACGAATGGGGATGACAATGTCGATCAGCCAACGTCATACGGAGAACAGCCAGCTACTGTCACAATCGGGGATCTAACACACCAATTGAAGAAGACTTCTCTGGATGAATGTAATATTCAAGACGAAGAGGACGATCGTTGTGCTCAAGAACTGGAGACAATCGAGGTGGAATCGGAAGCCAGGGAACTAAAACCAATAGAATCGTTGGAAGACGAACCATCGCAAGTTGAGGAACAACCATCCAGACCCACTCCAGCATTAACTCAGAGTTCTTCAAACACGCTCATCTACGACGATCCCTCCGATGAGGATGATGGTGAAGGAGAGTGGATAACACCTTCAAACATCGCGATACACAAATCCCGTGCCTTGGATCTGCTTCCTCAAAATGGATTGAAGGGCAAGGGAGGGGAGAAGCAGGTGCCAATCGGGTCGGGGTGCATGACCGCCGACTTCGCGATGCAGAACGTCCTGTTGCAGATGGGTTTAAATCTTGTCGGCCTAGAAGGGAACAGGATAGAAAAAATCAAAAGCTGGGTTTTGAGATGTCATGCTTGCTTCAAGTACGACTCTCTTTCAACTCTCTTTCTCAAATTTTCATGATCGTTCAAAGGATTTGTAAAGACAACTCAAAGAAGTTCTGCCCCTCTTGTGGAAATCCAACATTACTTAGGGCATCAGTCACAGTCGCAGCCCCAGGCGCCTCTCCGAATGCTCAGCCAATGCAGGTTCATCTCAAACGTAACTTCCAATACAAGCTTCGGGGAACGAAGTATTCCATCCCGGCACCTAAATCAGGATCGGCAAAGAGTGGACCTGGAACTGGGCTTATTTTGCGAGAAGACCAAGTGGAATACATGCGGGCAAAGAAGAGGGCGGATGGAAAACGAGAGCGGGAGGAGCAAAAGCTTTTGAAGGGAATCCTAAGTCAGGAGCTGGATGGTAATGTGGGGGATATGAGTGTTAGTAGTTGGATGGATCCGGATTGGGTTCCAGAGATGATAAGCGTTGGAGCTGGTGGAAAGGGGCGCACGATGAAGAGTTCAAGGATGGATGGTGATATGCCGCAGATAGGTTATGGCAGGAAAAATCCAAATGAACGAAGGAGAAAGAAGTAGCTCAAGTTCAAAAATATTTAACACATTTTAATGAATATGCTGCGTGCTGTAATGGTTTATGATCCCAAACTTCTGTTCATGAAGCGTCTCTTTTGGAAGGACATCCACCACTTGCTGGGTTTGCCTGTCCCATCAGCGTAGAGCTTTTCCACTAGCCTCGCTGCCAGTTCTTGTCGCGTTTGGATGAGGTATTGACGTAGGTAATCTAGGAGAATGAAATAGTTGCAACCCGATGTTACTATTGAGATCAAACCTACCTCCATCAACACGGCTTTGGGGCGGAGCGTAATGAGCGTTCAGGGGGAAATTAGCATCTCCTGGGATAGGAAAAGTATCCACTGCGAGCGTATTCAACACCTTGGAAGCCTCAAGCTGCGTTGGAACGGTGCGCGCACTGCCGATCTTTGCGAGACAGTCTGATACGAAGAGAATGAGAACAATCAGAGTACGATCCGAGGGCCCTTTGATTTCAAAGTTGCGAAAGAGAGAATTTGCGCGGAAGAGGTCGAGGGTTTCATCAATGATATCTGCTTCATTCGGATTACCTATAGATAAGGTTCGATTAAAAGCGGTCACCGAGGTTGAACGGAGTTGGATATCACCTAAAGGTGCTGGACCACGAATCTTGGTTCTAATAGGAAGAATGGATATATTCCCAACCTGACGCACATCTGGAACTTCATTATAGGATGAATGATACGCCTGTTAATTTGTCTGTATATTGTCTTTTCGAACATGAATTTCAGCACTTACTGGCATGATGGGAACGTCAAAGTTGTTTGCGTACAATTGCTCAACAGCGGGGTCAATTCACGCGCTTGGCTTGTATCCACAACCATGGCTGGATTTCTTGTTTCTGCGCAGTCTTTGGATTCAGGGGATAATCTATCTTTTACCTCAGTAAATTCAGTTCATCCAGGACCTGATACTTTGACAAGTGAGACTCTATGGTACGAAACGCAGTCCTTAACTAACCCCGCTGCTTTAGAGCTCATCCGACGTTTACGTGCACTGACGTTGATTCTGTTGCCTGTTGAAGTTTCTCCTAGTAGTATCAACGAGCCGACCAGTCGAATTATTACTCCTCAAGTGATAAGTGCTTACCGCGCTGCGGCTGGCGACTTTCGAGATGCTGTTAGTTCCGTCCGGTGCCTTTAGTTGTCCCGCCCAGTCTACTAACGACATTCCTTGTTAGTTGCCTTACTGTCTTCTGCGTGCGAGAGCAGAATTTATGTGGGATGCTAATCATAATCCTGCTGACTATGGAGAAAACCGTGGTAGAGGTGTGATACATCACATAAAATACGCAATGTTTTCACGAAAGAAATGAATTTTCATCTAGCTACTGCCTGTGAAGTCCTTGCAAGAAGGATTGTGCACTTAACGGAGCCAGAGAAGCTCAAAGACGTCATGTCCACACGGTATAAACATCGTCAGATTGACGGTGATGACAGTGAGACTTGCAGTGCTTTGGAACTGGCCATAGACCAACACTGGTGAGCAACTCCTAGTCATGTGCGCTGCATCACAGAAGACCAACCTTCTTCAGCACTATATTTTTGTCTTCCAACGAAGCACAAGAAGGTGTGTTTTCCTTATTCATCATCACAAAGCCTTACGTTATTATTTTTGCCAGTTGTTAATTCCCTTTGGAAGGGAGAACTCATTCAAATTAATAATGAAGATAATGATATTCAATGTTGGTACTATTGGTATTTTCCCCAAAGACGATTTAACAAATTTCTTCAAGATGTGTCATACTCTGATACGCGTGAACGCACGTTTCTCGGCCATTTCCATCCTGCCCGTTTATCGGTACCAAGGTTGGTGTGCTTCCCGTCTCTGAATCCATGCAGTAGTTGAATCGTGGGCTCCGACAGATATCAGAATATTTTTCGTATTACCGTCTGGTTGTTTTTCTTGTTTGTGTATTCTCAGGCCGGTAAGTTACAAGGTCATTTGAAATTAGCTGGCTTTTGATAATCTCAAAATGGTCAGTTCGGGAGCCACTTGAAAAACTTGATAAAGCGCGCAAAGGTTTTGATGAATGGGAAGTGGTACTCTACCTCTTTTCTTTGTCCTTCGTTTTGGAAGGTAAGCGGGAGAAGTTGACACAATTCGTAAAGGAATCCTCACGTCTCCGTTTGCCACCAACAGATGTGCATAAGGTAAATTAGCAAAATCATTGTGCGAGAACAGTTACTCACCCATCGAATTAGTGGTATATGCTACTTCGCTTTGCGACTTGGCGCGCTTTCTCTTTCTGGAGTATTATCGCGTTCCTAACGGACGGTTTACTTTTCGCCGCCTTTATCCTTCGCGTCATTGGTTTGGAAGCAATCGGACAAAAATCCTCCGACATGCGTTATCGTAGTTTCCAAATTCTCAGTTTTGTTTCGCCTCTTATCTGGTAAGCTGTAATAATAATCAAGGTTGTACGTTGCACGACCTGATGGAAATTTGATTAGGATGAGTGCGTCTTGGTTCTAACATCTACATGTATTGTAATTGAAAATTTGACAGAACTCGTCACTGTTTTCGATGGCTTCAAGTGAGCGAAGTCCATTATATCTTGTCCCTTTTATTTATTATAACAACCGTCATACAGATATATTGGCACAATGCAGATCTGTGTGACTCGCATGATAAAGGAATCCGGAATATTTGTTGCTGTGAGTGAACCTATAATTTGCTTAATCCAACAGTGGAGTCATATGCCTTAGCTTCTCTCCGTCCTGGCAATTGGTTTTGCACAAGGCCTATATGCGTTGGATGCTGCTGATGGCACAACAGAAGCTCCTTCAGCGGTAATACCATTTATTTGATTATAATTGACTCGTACTTATGCACCTGGGTCTTCTCAGATCATCAATGTCCTGGTCGTGGCTTTGTTACAGTAGGATTTATCTTTCTGAGACTCTAAATATTTATCTTGCCGTGCTTATTCAGATCTCCTGACTTTGGTAAATTCTCTGCCAGGTATATTCCTTTTAACTGTTTGCTAGTCGCCGCCACTCATTTCTCATTCCAGCCCAGCTGGATTGTTGCTGTACTACTTGTAAGCTCTGAGTAAAGATCCTCATTCTCACGCCCTGTTCACCACGACGTGTTGTATTCCAGTTGGAGTGCCGTGACAGCCATAATATTGCTTAACGTCCTCATTTCATTGTTTTCATCTGCCTACTCTGATGTGCGCAATCCTTTCATTTCGAATTAGCGTTTGTGTTCACTCTCCATCAGGTTGTCGACGATGCCGAGGCGCAATACCTTGCTTTCTTTGCGGGCAAGACGATCAGCATGATTCGAGCTCCTGATTCCTATGTTTACCCTGCGCCTTTTAGCATTATAGAGACCATCTTAGTCGCTCCTTTTGAGTTCGTAATTCAGTCTCTTCCTACACGTTTAATTTTAATCTAACTTTCGCCAGAATGTTTCCCGTTGTGCGACTGAGCGAGAAAAACTACGCCAAGTTAAATCGCTGGATCATGAGCGTCATTTTCTTCGTGCCATTGCTCTTCATCGCGTTTTATGAATCGACCTTCGATAAAAATAAACACACTTGGATGGAGAATTGGTTTAGAGGCAATGATGAAGGGGAACAGGACACGCCGCTGTATAGGGATCCGGTTGTTAATGATTCTAGGTGTCCAGGCTTGGAGATCAGCAAGGTGCCGTTCGAAGAGTTGATCAAGGTATTCCCTAACACCTCAGTGGTATGTCCTTTGCTTTTCCTGTTTGTTTTTTTTATTTAAAAAACGGTTGACTTTTGCTTTGTGTAGTCGAGTGAGGCAACCATCATGCATGAAATTGACTTAGTCCAAACTCAAGTGAAGGCACTGATGGACAAACTGGATAAGTTGCAGCAAGCAGCCTCGTAAAGAAAGAAATTGCAGAACAATTACATCTCCGAAAACATTTACAAGCTCCAAATTCGATGTTATTCCATCGTATGTGTTACCAATTTATCGATGCTATCGCAATGGATCTGGAACTGGATTCCGCACAAGCTGCGTCAATATGCTCATTGCTTGCACAAAGTAAGGTCGAATTTCGTTAATCTCCATTGAGCACAGATTGGGCAACTAGAACATGGAAAAGATTGTTGATATTCGGAGGACGATTGCAGATTTCTGGAGACATACACTTAGTTCACTGTGATCGAGCTCTTTAAGCCCATCTCTACTCTTGGCTTGTCGCACTTCCCGCAAGTCTTTCAGCAGTGAACGTATCTTATCCGGGTTATCCAAGTCATCTGAAGCGCTGGACGAGGATGAGGTTTGACGTCTGAGCTGCGAAAAAAACGTACACGTCAAGAATAACTTTTGCTACCTCCGCAAATCGAAATGGAAGTTTACTGAAAGGAGGTTGAGAGGTTTCCTGTGTCAATCGCTCCTGTAGGAAGTCTGTCGCGTCACCAAAGTCTTTGATCTCGCAGTCAGCATTCAAGGTAAGGCACTGGAGAACGCACCTACGTTCAGCCAGTCAGGAGCAATGACATGGCATTTCTTTTTTAGTTTTAGGTTGACTGCCATCCAAAGTGGGACCTTGGCTTTGTTCGGAGGGCGTAATGGACCATAGGCTCCCTACATAAGAGGATCGGTTCCATAGATCAAGTCGGGTTTTCGTGCATACCGAAATAAAAGCAGTCCTTTCCATAGATATCAGGGGCACAATTTCAACCAGTTCCTGGGATGCTATGAGCTCTAGCTCTGGAGGTGATATTGATGCACGAAGAGCTTGTGGAAGTGCCATGAATAATTGCAATGTGCACATATAGGAATTCCGAATGGCATAGATAAAATATATTGAGGTCAAGTGATTATACACGTGACTTAACGCGTCGTACAGTCTCGGCATACTCGATTTGGCAATCAACCACTATATCTTCCACCATTTGGTCGCTACTAGTACTCACTGCCGCAGCTGCTTTTATATTAGCGGCTATATTATTTCCGAAGGTTATGCTAGGCTCGCGCACGAAGCAGATCAATACTTACGGTAAACGGGCCAAGCGGGTGATAAATGCCTCCTCATCGACTGCATCTTCCACTCGAACAATGTCGAGCACCAATGTTATCAGCATTTTTGACGACATGCCTACCCCTCCCCCATTGAAGAACGTCGTTGCCAAAATGAAGAAACGGGAAAACGAAGTGCCCTCGAAACCGGTGAAAGTACTGATACCCAAATTGGTCGGTTTGCAGAAGAAGAAGCGTCTTTCACCAGTTCTTTCACCAGTGAAGAAAGCAAAATCGGCACGGATATTAGAAAAAAAGAGTTTAGCAACTGCTTCTGCCGATATTTCTGCTGTGGCGATGAAACTGAGGGTCCAAACTTTCGGAAGCGCTCAAAAGTGGAATCCTACTGTGTCAACCCCTCCCCGTACCCCTCTTTCTTCCGTTCCTCTTAACATTTTTGGATCCCCCGCTGTAACCCAAAACATGCGTCGCACATCAAATAAGCCCTCCAAGTTAAAGAAACCTTTGTCACCCACGGTAGATGTTGAGATCATTGTTATGGATGACGATGGGCGTACGGTTTCCAAGGAGCGAAGGGTTTCGAGAACCAATGTGGAAATTAACCCATTAAACAACCTACCGCAGAGGAGGGCATACAACAGGGAATCACGGGCCACGATAGTTGACTCCGACAGCGACCTGGAAACTGGATTTTCACTACGGCGTCCAAGTCGACGAGTAGCAAGGAAAAAATTGGTTGTGTCTTCAGATGAATCGGGTACAGACGAAGAGCGTGCACCACTTGAATCAGCCACGAAGCCAAAAAAGCCGGCCCTGTTTTCAAAGCAACCTAGGACCAATTCTGTTGTCGAAGTCTGCATACCACCGCCTTACATAACCTCTAACACGAAGTCGAGGGACGTACAAAAAGTACCACCACGGACGAACACCCCTGCATATTCTGTGCCACAGTCAACGTTAGTTGTATTTCAGGACGTTCCTTCCCCTATACCCCGACCTCGACAACTTACGCCCATACGAGGCCGCCGTAAGGGCGTATTTCGACCACCGTCTCCCCCGTCTCCAGAAACTGTTACGGATCTCGATTTGTCAATCGACCTTTCTGAGCTCAACCTAGGTCACGATTCCTTCACTGATCATGAGACTCCAGAATACCTCAAACCTCTCCTGGAGGAGTGCCATCAACTTGAGTGCGGTCCTCATAATTTCTCCGGATTCATTGAATCGTTCCCCTATGATCTCATTCTGCAGTCAGCACGCGACAGTGGCACATTTGATATGGCATTCAAGAAGATAGGCGAGGCGAGCTATTCAGAAGTATTTGGCATTGGCGATGTTGTGCTGAAAATCATTCCACTCTGCGATGAATCCCAGACGTGTGTTGAAGAAGTAGATGGCCCTGCGCCAACCAACGCAAAAGACGTCCGGAAGGAGATCATTGTCACTCGGGCTATGTGCGAGGTTTACAGTGGTTTTGTCAAGCTTTTGAAGACGTACGTCGTGAGGGGTAGATATCCCGAAGTTCTCCTCCGACTTTGGGATGAATATAATGAACGAAAAGGGTCAGAAAGTGTACGGCCTGGTGAGAAAGCTCGTCTCTTAGCAATTTTTTTGTATTGAAGCGTTTTGAGTAGACACATTCAAAGTCTCGCAAATTTATGCTATCATCGTTCTGCCCAACGGTGGACCGGACCTTGAAGCATACACGTTCCAAAATGTGAGTAGATCGGGCTGGAGGCAAGCTTGCAGCCTCTTCTGGCAGGTAGCCAAATCTTTAGCGCATGCTGAAAACCTTGTTTCTTTCGAAGTAAGTAGATGCCCCTGATTCTATCTGCTGAATTTATGACCTCATTCCCATCTCTTGAAGCATCGCGACCTCCACTGGGGCCAAATACTGGTGAAGAATCTTCCAATGCAGACGAATGCATTGATGTCCTTGAATGCCAACCAGAAAACGAAATTAAAACCACCACGCGCATACATGGACGATCGTTCGCATGGTGTTAAAGTTACAATTATTGACCTCGGTCTTTCGAGGATGGATGCGGGCGATGGCGGTGATGGAGAACGCGTACATTGGACCTCTTTCGATGAAGAAGTCTTTATGGGAGAGGGTGAGTAATCCTTTCAATTAGTCTTATCCTCAGACTTTCTGACGTACACTAGGTGATTATCAGTTCGATGTGTATCGGATGATGAAAGTTCTCACCAGAGAGCTTTGGGAGGGGTTTCATCCTATTACAAATGTATTGGTACGTGCCCTTCTGTATTAATTCAGAGTTAGAACTGAAGGAAAATATGCTGGGTTTTCCTCAGTGGCTGCATTACCTATTACGCAAACTACTTCATTCTAAAGGTCTGAAACCGCCAGCTGCCCCTCGCAAAGCAAAAGGATCCGAAGCCCATCTGCCGCCGGCAAACGAAGTAGCATTCAGCGAAAAGGACTGCTTCGATTGTCTCGTAGACATCGAGAACTGGCTGGGTAAGGCTATCATAGAATTCGTGCCAGGTGGGAAGCCTATGTTGAAGGGTAAAGGGAGACGCAAAACGCAGGCTCCGATAAGAGCTCCAGGTCCTGCTACTTCTACTTTATCTGGACCTGCGCGTGCAGGTGAAGTTGTGGCTTATGGAGTGAAGAAGGGATGGATTCAGCCTTCAGCACTGTATTGACCACGGCCGATTCCCACTGCACACCCCTGTACTACTCTTTGAATTTTGCATTCTACTCTGCTGTCGCTGCTATTTCATTGACGGAAAGGTTGAAATAATATAACGAAGATGACACAAGGCAAACAAACTAGCAATATTGTCCGATTTCAACTAATAAAAAAACTACATATGGCGTCTGAATCGATCTAAGACGGCAAGAAAGCGGGGCAGAAATTCAATCTAGCAGGTTTCTAACAAAGAATTTTTTGGGAAATGTTGCCCGTAATCCCCTCTCCAAGTTGTCAAATTGGGATTTGTGTAGGCTTCTATATGTCTGTCAATGGCGAGACGGTTGGACCACTGATAATAGCGCTTAAACGTTGAAGGTCAATCACATACCGTTTGATATAAGCGGCGGTGGGGAATTTCTTTGGGTCGCATCCTATGCTGATATGACGCATGTCTTGGTAAACGCGGATGTAGTCTACCTTCATGTGGCTTGGGAACGTGAGGTGCTCAAAGTCGATAGAACCAAAGTTTTTTGACATTCCCAGGTTGATAATTATATACTAGAATGCTTTTCAGTGGGAAATGTATTCAGATCGTAAGGCAAAAGAGTACCATTGGTTCCTGAGGCACTACTCGTGCTGATATTCCGACAGATGGTTCCGGTCCCATGCCTCCTGCATTAATAGTCCACGACGGCTTGCCGTCTGACACCCAGGTAATATACTGATTTTTTGGATTAGTTGATGCCTGCCTTTCACGGGAAGAATGGATACAACATACAGCGTCATCGTAGCCTTTTACATGTTATCGCTTGTTAAAGTGGCCTGTAAAACATGTTCAAATGTCGCACCTGGCTTGTACTAAGAAGGCATGAGAATTGGAAAGCCCGGGATCGTGAGGGTGGACTGTTACCTCAAAACCAAAAACAGAGTAGCAGTCTTCAACACGCTCATAACATCTCTGATTTGTCTTCGTGACAACCGATGTTGCTTGCTGGACAATATTTCCCTTGAAATCATTTAGCCTTGATATTGACGGATTTGCTAAAACTTCATAACCAGAAGAATTGTCCCAGATATATCCGCGATTAAAGGGCTAGACTGACAGTTACACCTGAACTAACTTTGCTAGCCATTTCGACTGATACTTACGGCCCATTGTGCCGATTGAGAAACTTCACCGCTCAACGGCTCTCCTCCCATCTGTGCTTCGAATACGTCAATCTCAGGAGCAGACCTGCCTACATACGTTCCATCGGAGTGTTTTGGACCGGGGTGTGGTTCTCCATCGCAAGTACAGCGCGAGAGTCTTTGTCCAGGAAGATACGACAGAACGCCACCGTACAGGTGGTCCCCATCGACTGTTGCTGCGTACGGCAAACCATTGATGGTTTGATTGGGTGCCGTTCCGACATCACAGGTGTCGTACGTATAAGGCCACTGCGAATTGCCCTTAGTCACAACAAAATACAAGGCCAATCTAAAGGTGTATACCATGCCCTCCAGACTAGCACCATATCCAACTCGACCGAGATTTCCCATTGTCCAGATCGCAGGCCACATTCCAATCACATTATTGGAACCTGGTAATTGGACGGCGGCTTCAATGTAGCCTCCAATGAAACAAAACTTGTTCCTAGGGAAAGTTATGAGGCCAGTACTCTATTATCAAAGGGGCAATAAGCGACCATGATGATATCAGTGCTGCCATAGAAAAATGTCAATGAAGAGTGTACGGCGAGCTTCCGAATTATACTAACCGCCTTGGTAGCTAAGGTCATGTGTCTGTTTCTCCGAAAAAGTAATCACCAATGCTCCTCCTGCAGTCGTTACAGCTTCTGGATCATACCATTCAAGATTGTTTGTCGCCTAGATGGGTAGAATAACTCAAAATGCTCGAAGGAATTGGAATTGCAGTTTGCATACCCAATAATGCAAGTCCTCCGCCTCCCAATATGGGTCGTCACCAGGATAGAACGTTCGTCCATCTTGATTGAATTCGTCGGAGAATACAAGCAACATGTCCGAGCCGTCTCTTAACGACTTTTTCTTGTAAGCATCTTTGGGGGTGTCCCAGTCAATGAGACCATAGTTGCCGAGGGAGGGGACCTTTTGAAAGTTCCTTTAGCAGCTGCAACTCAAAAACTGGTGTTGTTATTCACCTGCCCGGAAGAGTTAATTCCTCCTAAATTGTAACCTGCGAATCCTTAGATGCATGTAAGGATCAAGATTTAAGTGAACCATACCATTCAGCGTTGACCAATTGCTGTGGTAAGTAGAAATCGGGTAGGCAATACTGGTGCCCGAGTTATAGTCAAGCCTGAAGGTAGTATTGGACTTACTCACAATAATATCACCAGAGACAGGCAGAGAACGACGATGCACCCGACATTGGTAAGCCCTCTTTGCGAGAGTAGCAATTTTGCCTTGCTTTCAGGTTTGCTAAGTTTAATTCCAGGGTCATGAAGCTCATCGTCCGACTCCACTACATCTGGTGAAAGGTCTGCACCCCAGGTGCGAGGATCGGGGGAAAGAGAGAACTACAAGCGGGAAGGTTAACCCAAAAATTGTGAGAGAATTTTCAGTACCTTTTCAGACAGTGTGTCAAGTCGGCACCCAGAACCGTACGGAGAATCAGGAAGAGTTTGCTGCAACCAAAGTCAATTTCACCACTATTCAAAGAATTATGCCCCTACCCAACTTTCTCGACGTAGGACCCCAAAGCTGGAAGCCCTGAGGATGCTGAGGGTCGATTCACCTGAAGAATATCCCGCACGCGGGGACTTGGGATCCGACATAGATATTTTGATTTCCGAGCAAACAGTAGTAAAAAGAAAGGGAAAAAAAATCTGGTCCACTGCGGGTGTATGTCAACAAAGAAGGTAAAAAAAAATACGCAAGGGGCACCAAGATGAGGTTCAGTTGGTATTCGTACAAGAAGAAGGGGAATGAAAAATTTCTAGTCATTCTTCTGAGGTAAAAAAATTCGTTTAGAACGGCCCAGAACTGCAAGAAGATGTAACTATATTTCATACCAATACACTTCGATCCAGCTCCCGCGGCTAAATTGGAGTGCGGGTTGTCTAAATGACGCTTACAAGGCAATCAGAAGCGCAGCATAAAATCAATAGAAGACACGCTCACCACGGTTACGTGCAACTCTTCTGTGCTTTCGTTTTGTAGTTTCTATGATTGCCGTTACGGTTCCACGGCTTTTTCAGACCAAATCCCGAGGCAATTTCGATGGTAGTGAATGGCTGTTCCAGAGATGTCTGAGCACTGCAACAAGGACTCCGCTCGTATCTGGTAAAATCGCCGTCTGTAGGGAGTTGACGTGATATATAATCTGAGCTCCTGGTGAAAGTTGGACAGTTCGTACACCTACCACGTAGATCACAGTTAGTTGAAGAAGCACAACGTGAACGCTTAACGCTCACCCTCAACGGACATGTATGCACCTCGTGCTGTCATCGGCGCCCACGGTGCTCATGTACTTCCAAAACATATTATCTGAATTGTGAATCAAGCCAGAGGTTAAATGTTGTTGAATTCCCATCATTATCGGTATCTGCCACAAGCACCAGTATCGAATCTCCTGAATTCCCTAAGACGCCATTCAAGCCATCGTGACTGTGAAAACAAGATGCTCCAACTATCATTGACATCGCTCTTGAAGCCATCCTTGGCCTGTTGAGTTGAAGTCATGTCAAAGTATGATCAAAACAATTAGACCTCAAGTAGTTGCAACGCCGACTTTTTTGATTCTCTCAAGGGCGCCGAGAACATGACGGTGTCGAAACCCTTTGGGCCACAGAAATATGACCCGCTCAAAGAACAAGAACTTGTGTCGCAACATCAAAGCGGTATGTATCATGTTGATAATACAGGCCGCGGTGGACTGCGCATTAGAGTGACAAAGCGAATACTTGAGGTGTTCGTTTGAAGGGGCTACAGACGCATCGTTCGACGGGTTTGCTGCCGAGCAACTTGTTGAGCTCCAAGTCGAGGGCCAGAGCAATCGGTATCGGTACTGGTTTGCCAAAGTCTGTTACAGGCGGGCAACGATGATCTCTGTCGAGCTTTTAGGGTTGACGAGAGTACCTGTGAGCTTGTCGACCTGGGATGGGGACTGTTGAATGAGTTCTAAGTAGATTGCGACGATGTCACCGATAATTGGGAGTTCGGGATGAGCACGGATAAGCTCAAGCAGCTGTTGAGTGGGATCTGGCAGGCTGAGAGTCCCGAATGGCGTTGGGAGCGTCCGGAAAAGACTTTCGAGAGGATGTACAGTATTCACAAAATTCAAAGGCAGAAACATGACAACAATGTTGGGCAGTAACCTTTTGAAAGGTGGAAAAAAGATTGACCTATTGACATGATGGCAGACCTCCTACTGGACTAGTAGTGCGTGAACCTAGATTCCACTAAGGGAAATAATAATAAATTGTATAGTATCATGAAAAGAGTGGTCCCACTTGGACGAGAATGCCATCTAGAAATCTTTCCAATCATCCCAGTCACTTTTCTTAGAAGCAGTGTTGTTTGTCCGTGTAGAAGTCGACGTCTTCGCCAAGCCTGCGTTTGAATTCGACGATGCCGGGTAACTGTCTCGGTACTCCGTGAACAGATCCTCGTCATCTTGGTATAGCGAATGAGAGTCCGTGTCATTGGGACTCGTCAGAGCGACTTGGCCATATCCAGAGTGGGAAGGGCCGGCAACGCGTTCTTTGATTGCACCCACAGCACCCCCTACTGTGTCGGCCACGTCCACGCCAAGTTGCTGTTTCGACCACTCGTTGGCCGTACTACCGACTATAGTAGCCTTTTTCTGAGCCTCGGTCATATAACCCTTCACGCTTGCCTGAAAATTGGGATCTCTAACTCTATCAACACCTGGCTGAATCACGTTTTCGTTCACCACTTTCGTTGCTCCGACGACGGCTGCTGTGAACAAAGACCACCCTTTGCTGATAGCAGCGACAGGATTCTCTTGGATATCACTCAAAGTAGGTGCATTGGCTGATGAAAGAGCGTAGGACGAATGCTGACTAGCGGGAGGTGTTGGGGTACTGCCGAAACCTGTATATCTACCGCCTTGCGAAGGAGGGACATCAGCTGGACGGCTCTCATTGACTTTACCGAGGTTTGAAAAGTAGCTTTCATTCGCGGTCTTCTGATCACCTGGAAGGTTTGGTGAGCCGGTAGCCGAATTACGAAAGGATGGAGCAGGTGAAGCAGAGTTGTTACGACTAGTGGCAATTTGAGCTGACGCCCGTGATTTGCGTAATCCTTGGGTGGATGGTGCAGGCGATGATGAACGAGAACTAGCTTTAAAATCTGCAGGGGGGGCCGAAGGAGACCATTTCTTGTCTGCTAAGATTGAGTCAAGCTAGCATATATCCCAACAATTTATTCGGAGGCAAAGATAAGAAAGAATGGAATGACGAACTTTATTTCGGTACTGGGCGGCCGCCCAGGAGTGATAGATGTCATAGGAACTCGCGTCTTCCTTATACCCTCCTAGGTCAGCAGGTTCGTAAGATTTCATGAACTGTTTGAAAGGAAGATTTCCGCCGAGCTGAACTTTGATATGTGAGAACCTATATTTGGTAATGACAAACGAAATTAATATTCCCACTTGCATGCGTTTGACCTGGTCCTCCTGCCAGGTGTCCATTGAAATCGACCGAACGAAACTAAAAAGACGATAAGAATAGAAAAAGCAACGGAGAAAGATGCTGAATCATGCCTAATGTGCACACCAAATCCGCGATGTGTGCCGGCACATTGTAAACAAATGAAGATGGCAAAACTAAGGACGAGAAAGGTAAGTTCAATGGGCAATTAAATTCTAGAATAAATTCTTTAGACCTGAGAGAAGCCCACTGAGGATTCGGGTTGTTGCAATCGCAGCAAACCTTGTTTTTGAGGTCTTCGCGTTTCGACAGCTCGCTGAGTGTCTTTCGTAGAACTGCTTGATCCGTCATATTACTTGAATACAAGTGTGAAATGTCACATTTTGTTTTCCTTGTGCACGTGGGCAGCATTTTCACACGAGCTGGAGTCCTCTAAACACCCGACAGGCTCAGTAAGTAAACATGTTCTGAGTAAGTATATGCCAAGATCGCTACAATAACCACCTAACCAGAGCGCTTTCAGGTACGCCCGAATAATCCACAAGGTAGATCGTCAAGATCTTGTTCACGGGTCTAGGTATTTCATATTTCAGCCTGTTATTTAAATTCTTATCGCTCCTCAATTTAACAAGCCCTCTCTCGTGTTCGTTTCCGCTGTCATTACCCGAGGCGTCTATTCAATCTGTCAAGGAGAAGCATATTCAGGTCTTAACATTCCGGACGACGGATTGCAAATAGTCCGGCCAATCTAAGGTTTCATCTTACGGGACCGCAAATAGCTCAGAAGGAAGCTTTGGATATATAAAATACGAACCTCCATTTTCCGGCTTTCTTCATGATTCAAAGAACTGACACTCGAGAGTCTGAAACATTCTCAACATCTACCCAAGACGGGGTAGACTCATGGGGGAAATGGATAGGAACCAAGTAAGTAGGTCATTAGTGGAGCGTTCCTCTGTTGATACTTGACAATTTATTTAGATTTTACTCACTCGAGGTGGTACAGCATCCGTTGCGTGCCAGGATGTGTGGGTTTGGTGATAGAGTCCGTCATCTTTCCTTTTCCAAAAGTTCCCGGTTCGATGGTTATAACGTTATCAATGATAGGATCGGAGACCGCTAGCTCCAGCAGCGGTAGCAAGGATGGTTGTTAGGCACCAGGACAATTCAATCGTGGATGTAAAGTGAGTCCATTACGATGAGTAATCCCAAGTTGTTTGAATGATTTCTGTAGCGATGTGGATTGTTCTTTTTTCATTGTAACGGTGGATTTGTGGTCGGCAGATGGGCAGAACCAGAACAACTTGGTTTTCCACCCAACACCAGTGGATCGCTTTACTCCTTCTCATACTCCCGCGAAAACGAAAGGCAGGAACATGGCGGGGTCAACATCAACATCTCGCCCAACCGGCACATCTGGCAACGAGACCCCAACAAACCCCAATTCCGCAGCTGGGTCGTGTTATCAAGCAGAGGATCAGGTTTGTTGACTTTATTTCCTTATCATTATTTTTGCACTTCATCACTATCACGCAGCCAAGCACCTCAACACGCACATATGCGTCACAAAGCCGCTCCGATAGCACGTCCTATTCTGCAGAAGGAGCATCATACGAATCTCCTGCTCAACCAGCATGGACTTATCCATCTGGGGACCATAATACTTCATTTAATTCCCGAAGTTCGCCTTCAATCCAATCCCTTTCTCTCCGAGCTAACTTGAAGTTTGCAGGAAACGGAAGTTCATCCGACTCTACAGGACCTGGAGTCTATCGCAATTGGGGAGGAAACGAGACTGGTTACGAAACCACACATAACTACTCGAACAGCGATCGGAATGTCGATCCAGCGCTCAGAACACCCTCCACAGCGACTTCTGACAGTCGAGGTAGTAAGGCGCCTTGGTCGCAGTCGAGTTCCTTCCCCATTGCTGAAGAAGAGCAGAACGGTAGCTATGGGCAAGGGGTTTTCCAGCAGGGGTCGTACACCCCTTGCCCACAAGTATCTACAATTTATTCCGCAAACCAGGCAATCGCTATGACCAATCCCGCTCGACAGACCTATACGCGTACCCTGGTCGGACCGCTCTCAGCGAATGCGTCTCGTTTATTGGATGAACACCGTAAACCTGGGATCTTCTTTCTTTTTCAGGATTTATCTGTCAGGACAGAGGGTTAGTTCATTTTTGTTATTTTTAGTGATGGGCGGTCCCGACTATCTCCAGGAACATTCAGGCTGAGAATGCGTCTCATGAACGTCGGAGCGTGAGTATTTGCTTTCTCTATTCAAATGACACACTGACACTCGATTCTTTGTCACATAGACCACCTGCCCCTGAAATGGGTGCACAGCGCATTTTTAGCGGTGTTTCCCCAGTTTTGGCCCAAGTTTTCACGGAGCCTTTCGTCGTCTTTTCTGCTAAACGATTCCCTGGTGTACCCGGTAAATTATTTAATTAATGTATGCGCTACTTTGCCATCTGCTATTCTAACTTCCCCTTCCCTCCTTTCTAGACACCACTGCACTCTCCATCGCTTTTGGAAACCAAGGACAAAAGCTGCCATTGGTACGTCCATTGACGTCCCATTCAGCTCCCTCTGATATTCTCTTCCGATGAGCAGCGGAACCGACATGGTTCATCGAACAAATCTCGGCGACGGGGTGGTGGTTCGGAGTCGGAAAACGACTCAGAGTGAAAAAACATTTACAGTATCCTAGAGATCTGATCGTATATGCATGACTTGTACTGTTAGCCATCTTCATGCCCATGCCGCTAGTCCCTACTCTAGCGCATTGTTGTCATCGTCCGTATTCCGCAAGAAAAGGATTTAGTGGGGAACATATAATTCGTCAAACGTTTCTTTTGACAATCGACTTTGTTCCTTGTGTAAAAAGACGAAAATTCGCTGGACCGTTTTGGGGTAATCCTTGTTTAGCTTCATGAGCACTTCCTCCGCCGCTTCAGGGTTCCGGTCACTTATATCCTGGACTGTGACGTTATTGAGCAGCTCTCCTCCCCGCTCCAAAGGTTTGGGAAGATAATTCTTCTCAAGCTGAAGCCAGACGACGAGCAACGTTCGCCAGACAGCGTCGTGTGGTCTCCAATCGTTCCAAGTCGGGCGAATGAATTCCAACACACGGATCGGGTAGACAAAGTCTTTATCAATCTTATCCCAGTCGATCGCCTTTGACTTTGACCTGCCGCGGGAAAAAGACGCCAGTCGAGCAACCCTGACTCGATCTTCGCTTCCCCACAATGGCGTCCCTTGAGGTACAGGTACATAAGATTCCAGAGGGTCAGACTTGTTTTTGCCTTGCGTCTTGCGCCATTCATAAGCGAGTCTTGAATTCCGATCGTTGTATTGTTCATTCGGCAATAGCACCTTTTCCATGACTTCAAACGAGCGTTCTACCTGACCAGCACGAATGAGGACAACGACGAGGTGGTTCCAATTCTGCGCATCGAATTGAAAGCCGCGCTTCTGCAATCTAAACCAGGTGTTGGCGACTTCGTCGTGCATGCCGAATTTCGAGAGGACGTCCAGATAGATCGATAAAGGAGCTTGGATGTTCGACATATGCGTTGGCCTGCCGGCTCGATCTTCGTCTTCCTCCTCAGGCGGTTGTGTAAATGGGGTTTCGCGCTCCGCAAGCCTTTCGATCATCGGCCAAATATCAAGAGCCTTCTGGATATCGTCCGCCTGCCGGTACGCCAACAAAAGCTTATGATACACCGAAATTGTCGGTCTTCCTCCGGCCTGCACAAACTCATCGTACAACCTCTCTACCTCTTCCACATTTCCATCTTCGCTCGGCGTGACCATCAAGGGCACGTATAGATTTGCGACGGGCTGCTTTCTACTCTTCGTCTCGCTTAAATGACGCAACTCTTGAGGAGACGAGAGAAGTCGCTTCACGAACGCCTCGGCCTGCTTCATATCTTCTCCCATGCGACTCGTGCCATACGCTCTCACAATCGCCGAATACGTGACATCCGTAGGTTGTAAACCCAACACAATCATTTCGTCTAGAACTTGTTTTGCCTTCGACCTGTCATTGTACCGCAAATATGCAGACATGACAATGGTCATGATCTGCGGATTCAGGATATCGGTCCGGTTTTGCACCCTCTGCTCCTCCTTAATCTCATCTAGAATCTCCATGGCAATATTCAGCTGCCTAGCCTCGCATGCGCTCAATATAAGAATCGCATATGTGAACGAGTCAGGTGGCATCCCCAACTTCTTAATCATGAGAAACAATTTCGTCATCACTTTGAAGGGTGCACCAAGAAGGAGATGAGCCTTGAACATCGTATTGTACACGGAGATGATAGGTTTTCGACTCCCAATGTTAGATGAAAGGTGTTGAAAGATACGAAGAGCCTCTTGCCATGAACCAGACTGAACATGAGCGTTCATAAGCGCAGATGTCATCTTCTCGTCAGGAACGACCCCTTGCTTGATCGCATCCATAAATAGGGCGTCTGCGGCCTTGCTGTTCTTTCGGTTCGCGAAATGAGATAACATAAGAGTGTACAGCGGGGGATCAGGTCGGATGTCGGATTGGAGCAAGTGGTTGTAGGCAAGCGTAATGGACCGGTCATCTCCAATCTTCTTGAAAAGTGCAATGAGATGCGTGAAGAAATGTAAGTTGGGCTTGACGCCTTGCTTTTCCATGTCTTGAAGCCACCAGTTGACAGAGTCGACGTCACCCGCACGCGCATGTCCGAGCACGCAAATGCTGTACTGAGCCAAAGGTGGCTTCGGGCTTCGTGTCCCATCCGGACTCATGGGATAGCTCACCTCGAAAAATCCCTTCATCTCGTCATAGCGCTTGGCAATGGAGAGCGAGAGAAGTACGTTCGATCTGTCCTCAATCTGTAGTTGTCCAGCAACCCTACGTTCCTCCAGTAGTTTCAGCGCACCTGCTGTGTCTCCCGACCGAGCATAAAGGTAGAGTTTCGTCTGAGAATAAAACTGGTGTGAGTTGGGCGGGATGGTGTCGAACAGCTTCTTCGCCTTGTCCAAATTGCCCTCCACCGCGAGAAACTTGCAAATCGCCAATACATGTTCGAAATACGGAACGACACCCATTTCGCCCATCGTTTTGATGATGACCTGAGCCTGGTCGGTGCTCTTGTTAAGTACTGTCACTTTTAAACAGTATTGGGCCGTTGCTGCCCGCTTCGATTTGTCTTTCCAATGACCGATACGAAAAAGCGCATGCTCAATACTAGGATCCCTTGCCACCAGCTGCCCGAATTTCGAATTTCCACTAAGAATCTTTTTCATTTCTGGCTCGGACCTTGTCTCAAGAGCCAGGAAGAGACTTCTATGTCGAGCAAGTGCCATTAGAAAGCTGTCATAGGTAACAGCAAATCTGTGATCTTTCGCATTTCGGACCAATCGTTTGAGCATCGGAGTAGCGTGATTAAAGTTTCCCATGAAAGAAATCATCCGGCAGATGATGAAGTCCCATTCGCCTGCTTGCTTCATATTGCGTACTGTTTCATGAGGCAATGCAGAATATAACTGCTCCATTTTGAACCCCCATTGGCTCACGAGATGCGAGTCTGCCAGGATGATGCATAGTGAATCAATCTGATCTGCCAAGAGGTGAAGGACGTTGACGGCTTCTTTTACCGAAAGCTCTTTGAAGGCACCCTCGTCGCGTGCCCTTTTGAAAGCTGCATCCAGGGCCTCCAGATTGTGCTGTGACTGAGCTTGGTACTTGAGATGTGAAACAAACTGTTGATATGGTGAAGAAGGCTCGTCCGTTGGACGTGGAGCGTACGTCGAAGGAACGAAGGGACCCATCGCTTCTTGTGGTTGAAGAGTCGAACGCGTGGAGTATGAGACGTGGCTTCGAAGGTTTGGATTCAGACTGGAGACTGAGTTCGACAAGGGCTGATGGAACCGCTGTCGACTAGTCTGCGACGTTCTTTGAGGTCTTGGTGGAAGACGGGATGGTTTCGTGTCATCGAGTTCGCCAAGTAGCGTCAAGCGCATCGCACCGTCTTTCAACAGAACAATATCAAAACCGTACTTGTCATACTTAAATGAACTGACCTTGGTTCCAAACATCTTGCTTTGAAGGAGGTGTAGCCCATGACTGACAACCTAGAATTTCCTCCACTGGTGGCTCATCCACCGCTTTCGTCTTTCCCTTTTCAGACCGTGGTGTCGGGGTAAAAAAGTTGGCAGAAAGTGAGGGACGACGTGATCCGTTGACTACTCTTTTCAAAGAGGACGATGACGGCGTGAAAGCGACGTGTCGAGGAAGGAGAACACTGAATACTCCAGATGCGACAGGTTCAATCATATGCTAAACAAATATCATGAAAAATCAAAAAAATATAACTGAAACCGTTCAAGAATTACCAAAGAGACAAAAGAGAAGCGTCGCAGCTCGGGATTGACAACGACAACGACAACCACTTCTCCCTCCTTCTGCGGCCAAGCTCGTAAGTGAAAAAATAAGAAACGAACATAGTCCCGGTCCGACTATTGCCGTATCCCGGCCCGAACCTGTAATCATTTAATCTCTCATCTTGTGAACCAATTCGGTGCAGCACGGTTCAATTCAATGTGCTATCCATAACCAGTTCATGAGTCTTTTTCTTCGCCTCCGAATCTCTGCAATCTCAGCCTGTTCCTGAGGGTCCGAGTATCGACAATCATCCGGAAAAAGACTAACAAGTCCAAAACGAGGTCTTCTATCCAACGCCACAAACATTCCTATGCCATGTTGGCCGGTCAAAAATCTTTAACACCGACACCAGAACACGAGATTATCCTCGTGTGCACTGAAGAAGAGCGACAACAATGCTTTGACGTCGTGAGATAGTTCAAAAATCGTAAAAGAGCCTCTTTGGAGCGTTCTAACTCATCCATATCATCACGTAGCGCATCCAAGTCTTTCACAAGGAACAAAAATTCCCTCTTGAAACAGAGTTTGACGAGTTTAGTGTTTTTTAATTTTTTTTTCCATCTTAACAGTCTTTTTTAATCTTGTTACGCCTCTTGAACAAACCAAATTATCAGCAAGGAAAACGAAGCAGCTCACTTCCTTCTCCGCCTGACACCCTCCCTATCCCCCATTGGCACCATCCGTTGCTATAAACTCCCAGATAACCAAAAAATATCCTACAAGCTCACCCGACTCGCCGTTCTCAAACAGTACCGTCAGTTCCGCTTTGGCCGAGCACTCGTTTTGACACTGCACGATTGGGTCAAAAAACGACAAACACCGTCCACCGAAATCGAACGATTTGAGAATAACGATATCACGCTTACTACCACATGCGAGACCCATACCGACACGACCGACAAGCCCTCGGTTGAGATCACCGTTCATTCTCAAATCCCCGTCAAAGGATTCTATTTAAAGTCAGTAAGCGAAACAATTTGAAATTTGTAAACCCTCCTCCTGTGTTTCCTTTCTGAAACTAAACAGACCTGATGGTTTTTCCCTCCCAATTTCGTTATTATTTACGATATGCACACTGATAACTCATCGGATCTTTTTTTATTTAGGTTTAACTATGTACCAGTGGTGAGTTAAAAGTATACGTATACACACCCCCGGTTCCGTCTTTCTTTCTTTCCTTGATTTTAATTTTCATAAACCAAATCCCTTCGGATCTTACTCTCTGACCTTTATGTTTTTTTTGTCACACAACAGGGCGACGAATTCGACGAAGATGGAGAACCTCACCAGAAAATGATCCTTCGTTTGCCTTCTTGATCGACCAAAGCACCCCCCTAACACATCATTTCTAATGAACATCCATTCGTATATGTACCCCAATAAGACGCGAAGTTCATATACGTCTAACTCTGACATCGAATCCCATATCACATTTCATATCATATAATGTCATATAAACTCAGGCTTTTCATATCGTATCGTTATCAGTTTTCAAAAAGACATATTCCCTTACGCTCCACGGTACCCGTTTTTTCCAAGATTAGAGGCTGTCTTCTCTGTACTTGCACATATGATGTCTTGGGAAGTTTTGGCGGCATTAAGAAACCCCGCGATAATCAAAAAAAAAACCCCGTGGGGTAACAATATGTTCATGTCCATAAGGGGTTTTTGAAATGCCTCATCAAAAAAAGAGGAAACGCCATCCAATCAGTTACATACTATTATCCGACGCCACTCGCCTATGTATCGTTTTCGACCACGAGTCAAGACTTTGTCTGACAAACTTTGACACATCTGACAGAGGAACAGCCTGTCATCATTCCGAGGGGTGCGTTCAATTGAGTAATTTATGCAGCATGCTAAAG
>QDKV01005360.1_pt1 | contig 69900 bp, 88 predicted proteins | sample 1861101 | NCBI WGS metagenome assembly QDKV01 (sample SAMN04275158, study PRJNA302643) | Fungus metagenome, whole genome shotgun sequencing project. | isolation source: fruitbody | host: Mallocybe terrigena | place: Sweden | collected 2013
AAGAGTACTTTCTACTAGAAATGATGTCAGCTCCATTTTCACCTTTTGACAGGTACTGCGCTAGGCTGTACTCCAGTGTCATCCAAGAAATTCGTTTAACCTTGCTCGTCCATGCAGCCATGTAACGCGTAACAATAAAATAAAATAAAAGTGTACTACCTTGACTCTCTGCACATAAATCTTTTTAAAAAAATTTAAATTATTTGTTGTAGCTCCACAAAACCATCCATAAAATTTTAGACCATCACAGGACTAGGACCTCATGGCGGAAAATCTCTCAACTCACTGTAACACCCGTTACAGCCCCGATTTGATAACGCGAATTTTAAATGTCCGACAATTTTTTTTAAGCGCGCGATAAATCTCAACATTGAATCATGTCTGTATCATCATTGTTGTACATCGCAACTCGTTGGGAGGTCGGCTACATTGATTACTATATCTGGGCGTACTTTCCAAATTAGCAGCGCTCGGCAATGAGTAAATTGACTTCAAAACCGTCAATCCGACCTCGACCTGGCTGAACATGCGAGATTCATCCGAACATGCACTGACAATTTGTAAGTCCACAAATGTATCGCGGCACACCTTTGAGCGATGAGGTATCTTAAAGTACTGAACCAAAATTTGAGAGTAAATAAAGGAACTACAGATGGAGATAGACATCTGTAATCAATTACCTTATGTCAGCACATGCCAAGTCCCTCTTACAATGGTTGGGATGACGGTCTCCTCGCTAACAATCACTCTTTTTCTCTGGACTGACTGGTCGAGGATTACCGGATGTTGTGATCACCTTGTTAAAAATTTACGACCAACAGGTATGTAGTTTGTTCTATGTCACATATTTGAGGCTGTACCGGAGACCTTGCAGTTCCTGGATCGTTTTGTCTCTTAAACCGTCACGATATCTGAAGCCACGTTCCTGTGGTTTCTTTTTCTACATGCCTTTTCTTATATCTCTATATACGCTGGTCGTTCTGCTTGCGTCATGTTTACAATCGGTTGATGGTAAGGGTAAATCACTTGAACGAATCAGAAAACTGACCCGGGTGGCTGTCCAGCTTTTGGCACAACAGCCAGACCGTTGAAAAGAGTTATTCACCCTTCTACTCTTTCAATAGAAATTCTTCCTAGACATCCCCAATTGGCGCCACATTTGAACAAACGATTAGAATTTTTGCCTTCAAATTCACTACGTTACGATGATACTTTTCGGCTGATTATCTCTGCCTTTGGTGAAACCTTCCACCTTCACCTGCGCCCTAATGACCATCTCGTCCACCCTGCTGCTAGAGTTGACTATTACACAAGGCTACCCGATGGAAGCGAAGTTCTTTCACAGTCGGAACCCCTTCTTCGGCATGAGATCAGGGCTTATCTGGGGGAGGTTATTGCCGAACACCATTCAGCGACACGCATGCATGAAGACGCAGCCAGAGTCTATCCGCAGCCTCATCCCGCAGTCCTTGGTTGGGCAAGAATTATGGTTCATTATCAAGGTGACGCCGAAAATTCAGTTGCCCCAATATTTGAAGGCGCTTTCTCTGTGGGGAGTGACATTTATCACGTCATGACCAAAGATAACTACCTGCGTAATAAGCACGAATTGGATCCCAATCTTCCCAATCTCACGCATCAACTCAATTCGAATCTTATCATCTGGAGGGATTCTGATCAAATGACTCCTGAAGAGGAGCACTTAGCCAGGACTGGCGGTCACCTACCTGAGTCTCCCGTTCCACAATCGTGTGGGCACGATCGTCTCCGATTTAATAATCCTGCTGAAAACCCAATACTTGGCTCTTCTGATCTTCCACCCTACCCTTCTTGGATTGGAGGATTTCTAGGACCTACCTCTGATGTGCCAATTTACCGTCGTGATGACGCTCCAGGTGGTGGAATGGGAACGGAGTAGGAATGCCCTTTTTCAACCAAATCTGATGCTCAACCACAAATATCTTTAGTTTCAGGCCGTCGATTGGCTCGACTGATGGGTGCCCTACGACACAGAAAGTGGTAAGTCACATCATCCTTTTAATGATATCAATTTCAAATAGACGCCACCAGCTCTACATGGGTGTTGCCGCGGATTGTGTATATGTTTCCAGACAAGGCAGCAAAGAGAACGCCACTACACAAATTCTGACTAATTGGAATTCGGCTAGTTCATTATACAAGGTTTGTAGGAACTGGTAATGTCGATCTGTATTTCTATTAATACCTATCTTAGAACACGTTCAACGTCAGTCTCGGCATTACAGAAATTCAAATTCGCGATCCAGTGTAAGAGAATACTATTGCCTCAAGCAGGTACATTCCAGATTAACGCAACGCAATTTGCAGTTGCCCTTCTACTGCTGATCCGGCGTTCCCTTGGAACGTTCCGTGCAGCGGTGCGCAACTGGATTCCCGTCTCTCCCTTTTCTCCCAGTGGCGTGGTGCCAAGGGTGCTGATGGAAACGGTTTGTGGCATCTAATGAGTGGCTGTCCTACAGGCGCGGAGGTCGGAATTGCGTGGCTTGGAACTCTGTAAATCTTTTTGGTTTACTTTATGAAATGTGTTCATCGATTGTTTTATTTTGATATTGCAGTTGTCAATCCACAGCCGCGGGAAGATCTCCGACCATCGTCTCAGGTGCAGCCGTGTCGACTGCAGGTCGTACGGAATGGCAGATCATAGCCCATGAGATTGGTCACAACTTTGGAGCAATCGTTAGTACCCTTGTCTTTGAATCTACACAAGCAGTAATCCATCTTTCCCACTAGCATGATGTGAGTATCAGAACTCGGACACGTAGTTTTGACCTAAAAATTTGTGCTTCAGTGTTCAGGCGACTGTTCAACAACTACTCCCTGCTGCCCACTAAGCGCTTCAACATGTTCAGCGGAAGGTCGCTTCATCATGAGTCCTGTTTCTCAAGCAGGCGAAAGTATGTTTTCGCCATGCAGCCTTGGAAACGTCTGTGAGTATCATCTCCGTCCCCTTCATTAATGTTTCCGAACGAAAGTTTGCAGGCTCTGTCATGAAAGGTGTCACAGGAGGGCGGGTAAACACTTCCTGCCTTCTTGATCCAGACAGGTCTCGACAGACGATTTCGCTGAAAATGTGCGGTAACGGCATTGTCGAAGAAGGCGAGGATTGTGATCCCGGGAAAGGTGTCAACTCCACATGCTGTGATGTCAATACTTGCAAGTTCACGAGAGATGCACAATGCGATCCGGACAGCAGCCCTTGCTGCTCCCAACAATGTACTTTTGCGTCCTCGACTCAGGTTTGTCGACCCTCAAAAGACCCGAAATGCGATACTGCAGAACTCTGCACTGGAAACTCTTCTGCGTGTCCCCGGGATATCGTGGCTCCGAACGGTGAGTTTTTCATAGGACGAACAGTATCTCGATCTGTGAACCTTGTCATCTGACCACCCTCTGACGTGCATTTCATCATCAAAGGTCAAAATTGTGGCAATAACAATCTAGCGTGTGCCAGCGGTCTCTGCACGTCTGTTGCACGTAAGTTTCCGGTTTCTAGTCGTCCATTCACTCGTCTGATGGGCTCATGGCATTTTTGATGATAAGAGCAATGTCAAGTTGTTGGCGCACCTTTAGGCCTTCAGCAGGCCTGTCCAGACCGCAGTGATCAGTCTTGTCAGTTGTCCTGTCAAGACCCACAAAATGCTAATTCCTGTGTTCGACTGTCTTCGATGCTTATCGATGGATCTCCTTGTGGTAAGTATAATTGTATCGTTCATTAGAAGCTTCCTGATCTCGAAACTTCGAAACTCTTCAGGTTTCGGTGGTACTTGTGTGAATGGAAAATGTCAATCGGCAGGTGCTATTGATACCGCAAAGGTATTGCTTTCACTTGACATTATGAAAGTTCTGTTCATCCTTTGTGCTGATGATTAACCCCACTGTTTTCGTTCACTTAGGCGTGGTACACGTCGAATTTGCAGATCTCAATTCCAGTAACCATTATCGCCGGACTTATCGTTTTAGGTTTAGTGTACGGTCTCATTCGAGGTGCGTTTCAGCTTGAATCGAGTTGCTGATCTCAATCTACCCCACTCAGCTTTGGCAAGGTGTTGCAGGCGACGAAAGCAACCCCAGCTCGTTATGTCCGCGACAAGACCGCTAGCGCATAATCGCCATGCGCGTCTCATCAGCCACGATGGCATTGGAAGTGCTCGTACCGTAATTGGACCAAGGTGTGTACGCGTTTTTGCCATGCTTCGTTGACTGGGCTAAATTTGTCGACGGACTAGTGCCCCTTCAGCAACTCGCTCATCTCGCAGGCATAGAGACGCCCGTCGCAACACTAATAATACGAATTGGGTTGAAGAGACCCGTTATAATGGTCCCCAGAGATTCTGAAATCCGTCATCACTCTATATACGACAGTTGCTTTATCTTACAGTTACAGACATTGATGATTAGCACTTGGATCTAGCTTTCGTTCGCATAAATATGTATAATATTAATGTGTCTTTTCCTTTGGATACTCGTCGGTCAATTGTAGATAATTGCCCACTTCTATAATCCGCACGCCAACTAGACAGGGTTCGTTATGGAAACCTTTATGGGAGGTGTAAATATTCAACTATAGTAATCCAATCCATCTCGCTATCATATATTGGAAACATAAATTTTGTGAAGAGTTGACATGAAGTTCTTTGAAGCTGAGGTGGTTTAGACGACTAAGCGGGCTCCTTCTCGTAATCCGCCTGATATGGTTATCAATGGGACAGTCACAATAGTGGAAATGGGGGACTCTCAGCAACAAGCTATATGCATAATAGGTTCTATGACACTTGGATACCAACACGTCTCTTCAATATTCCATATTTGATGTAACTTCCCGAACACGATTCAGATTACTTATTTTGGTGGAAAAGCTGAGCCCATTCTTCTAAGATCAATCTAATCTAGGTAAAACACCAGCAGAACTGCCGGGAAAGGAATCGTCAAACAAGTATCGCTTTTGATAATCGCATACTGGTAGTATTATTAGTAAAACAGTAGATCTATCCACTGTATCTCAGTATTTCATTCCGACGGCCCCAACTCTTCAAGCTTCAAGCTTCATCCGGTACGAGGTTGTTTTCAAGCCGACTTAGCTGCATCCTTACATTTGAATGTTGTTTCTATGGCATGTTCTTCAAAGACAAAACCAGGTGAAAGTCAAAGTATTTTCTGAAATCAAAGTCAGTTCTGAATTCAAGAAACCCTCTATCCTGAAGTGTAAAGGCGGCCCGCCTACTGGAGATAGTAAGTAGACCCTGGAATACGGCCATGGCAGTGGTCCTAGCAAAAAACTTTGAACACAATAAACAGCCCCGGGCCCTAAAATCACGCGTTCGCCATGTGGTGCTCGGAATTGCTAACCCCATTTTTACTCGCTAATTGATGATGGGTGCATCGGGCATTTTGCCATGGAGTTGCTCTGAAACGTTACACCTTGTTGCAGTAAAACCGATGCGATCGAGATACTGAAATTGGCAATTGAGGGAATGTCTGTTAGAACCCGCCCAAGCGGCTTTAATGCAAATGTCCAGAAATTCAAAACCGAAGTTAACTCAGAAAATTAGGTCACTGATAACAATGAGCGCCACCAATTCATCCATCCCTGCAGGCGATAAAAAAAAGACGTAAGGATTCAATTTCAAAGTTCAACTCAATATATATCAATTGTGTAATACAAGGAGGAGCTTATAGACATGTGTATTGAAGCTGGGCCTTTTGTACTTCCTGCGGAATGCGATGCAAGAAGTTCTAAATTACTTTAAGCGACAGCTGGGGGTGTGGTATCGGATGACGGTCGCTTTTCTAAGATGCCGTCGACAATGCCGAACTCCAAAGCCTCTTGAGCTGTTCAACTTTGAGTTTATGTAACCAATACGAACGAAAAAAACCAACCCGTCATATAATAATCACGTTCTAGAGCTTTTTCTAACGGGACGTTAGCAAAGTTTGAGATAATAAATGGGGGACGACAGTAATTACCGAAACGTGAAATAGCTTTTTCTTTCGTCTCCGCTGTTCTAGAGCAGTGACGTTGGTAAATGGAAGTTAACAATTGACGTATTCGCAGTATCTCTTTTGCATGAATGGCGATATCAGTTGCTTGACCCGAGGCGCCGCCGGAAGGCTCTGAAACAGGCATGATTCGCGGACGTTAATTGAGAATAACTTACAAAAGGCGCTTACGGTGTATCATAATGCTGGCGTTCGGAAGACAGTGGCGTTTTCCCTTCTCACCTGCGGCAAGTAAAAGGGAACCCATGGATGCGGCTAACCCAAGACCGTAGGTGTGAATAGGCGATGATACATACTATGACGGAAATTTTCAGAGATAATTCTGGCAAATGAAATAATAACTATTCACCTGCATCTGGAATTATGGCATAATGGAATGAAAACATTGTTACCAGACCAGACGGAAATCTTACCGTATCATAAATTGCAAGTCCTGCCGTCACACTACCACCTGGAGAATTAATATATAGATGGATAGGTTTGGTAGAATCCTCGGCTTCAAGGAAAAGCAGCTGAGCAACGATTAACGTCGAGTCATCATCGCCAATCTGGGGGATTATTAGTGGTGCGTTTGGACATGGTTGCGGAGTTGTAGGACGTACTGAACCATGAAGCATAATGACACGCTCTCGGAGCAGGCGGGAAAAAATATCATAAGATCGCTCTCCTCTTCCCTACAACTTATATGATTACGAAATAGAAGAACAGGACAGAAACACCGACGGTTTGCTCTATGACAATGGGGACCAAACTGGCCGAGGGTCGTTGCCATTGGCCTAAGGATTTCACATTTTGACCTGCTAATGGATGAAAATTTCTTCTAGGTAAAAGGCGAAATCTTGGACGAAGGTTAGTTATCGATTTTGATAACATTGACATACTCGACGAATGTTATAATTTGGGACGAGGCAGCACCGTGCACGTGACTGACGCGTCTGACTCTCTGGTGACACGCTACAAGCACTTCCTCAGCGTTGACTGGCGGATTATCTACCTATTGAACTAGCAGAAGGAAGGTTGTTTGACCTGGTCACTGTTTTACTATGGCCGGTCGTTTTCCGCCATATACTGCACGCTTGAAGGATGCACCGATGGATTACCAATGGACAGACCGCAGCCCAATAAAACCAGCCTGGGCGACCAGTGCTGACGAGCCTAGTACGCCACGAAAACGTACCATGATTTCGTCTTCTTCAAAGTTATAAACTGACGTTAATTGATTAGGTTCGCATGATTCCTTAAATGTTTCTCAACCACATACACCCCAACAACCAACCTTTGGAACTAACCAAAGCATTCCATTTCTCTTCCAACCGACACCTACACCACAAACACCTCATCTTCATCCATGGGTTCCACCTCCTCAGTTTTCTCCTTCGAAAGCCTTTCCTTTACTCAATGAGGTAAAGGACATCGATATGTCGGAAGTCAGTCCATTTAAAAATGACGAGAACAAAACGGGCGATGAAGGAAAGGATATGGATTCCAAGGATAAAGATACAAACAGACCAGTTTCAACTGGCGGCCTGCGCCGTATCTTTAAACAACGGAATAAAAGACAAGACTTACGTCTCACGACACGGCAACAACGTTCGCGAGAAGACGGGTATTCAGAGGAAGAAAGCGAAGATGACAAAGTAGACCTGCCAGTGACGCAAACGACGTCGCACCATTACACTCTCAATATGCCCAGTCCTACACCGCCTACCTCTGATCTACCATACGTTCTTCTTGGGCAAGTTCTTCCACTTCGACAATGCAGAACAAGTCGTGATTTTGCTTTAGATATCTCCAGTTCTTTTTCAACCTGTCTTTGATCCTCATATTTCTATATCTCTTTATTCAGTTCATCTTTACTGTCCAGCGGGACGTGGAACATCGAATTTCGGAATACCAGCAAGGTGAGTTTCTCATCCAGACTTAATCTACAGGCCTTATCGTCTATGTCATAGACGTCATTCAAGAGATTAGCATGTGCGCAACTCAGTACCAGAAGAATCTGTGTTCTGTCAGTCTCGTACCAGCCATGGCTCAGCAGTGTGCGAATTGGGAATTATGTATGAATCGTGATCCGACGACGGTTGGGCGTGCAAAAGTTGGGGCTGAGCTGATCGCTGAAGTCATTAATGGCTTTGTAGAGCCAATCAGTTGGAAGACACTGGTAAGAAAACCTCTCATTAACGCCCTTCCAACTTTGCTTTGAAAGTTTGTTCTGGCAGATTTTTGCATTAACTTCACTTGCCTTCTTAACCATTTTCATCAACACCCTGCTTTCTCTTTATCGCGCCAAGCATCAGCCTATCTCCGAAACGCCGCAGCGTCTAACCCCACAGTTTCCCATAGCGCCCGCAACCCCGTTCCCTCAGACTATGGGTTTTGTCTCGCACGCACCTACGCCAGGCTTGGGCCGCTACCGGGTGGAACAGGATTTGGAATCGCCTACTAGACGCCGACGTCTTGAAGGGGGACTGATTGCCAAAATTAAATAAGAACCTACTAGGTCGACGATGTAGTCTCTGTTGCTCTCACACATGTCTGTCCGATTCCGCTTTATCATAGTTCACTTTCGTCATCATGCAATGAGTCTGGTCTCAACTGAATGGAAATTGCCGGTATACGATTAATCTGCCCGACCGTTAGGTGCATTCACAACGACTGGTGCACCCAATCACATTTCATTTTGAACCGGCCCATTCCGGGCTCGTCATATTGTCTCTTTGCACTGCCCCTATTTGGGTTTTGATTTTGATCTCCATTCGTGGAACACTTTTCTCTCGGCACAGATCTGCATCGCATGTCTAGATGGGATCTACATTTCTAACGACCATAAATAATAACTGTCATGTTGTTATATATATATATATATTGGTTGAAAGAGTATGTTGCTATGAAACTTAAAATACTTCAGAACAAGGTTAGCCGCAAGCCATGCTGTTCATGTGAGTCGCACGAGGACTTTTTCTAGGAAAAAAATTACCGTCGCTGTGAAATAGGTACATTCCCCTTTCCTTAGTTGCGTTTTTTCCTGTATGCACAATAGATCCCACTCTACTTCAATCAGGATCGGCAGAATTTCGGTCATGCACCGTCCGACAGCGTGAGCTATGACAAGACTTTACACCAGTCGACTGTTTAAACCCTTTTTACTTAACCCCAATTTCACCAAAAACATCAAGTTTCGTACAAGTTTCGTGTACAAGGACGCTTTAATACCGCCCACGATATGTAGTGGATCAAGTCAGCTGAATTATATTCACCGTATGCCGGCCACAGTCCAGATTGACAGAAGGGTAATCTGTCAGAGACCTCAAGACCCGCCGCCCCAGGTGTATTGTACTTTGCAATTGGTCTCCTTGAATGCCATGGACTTGGTTTCTGTGGCTGACTCATTCGGTCAAATCTGATTATCAGCATCGAATGCTGAAAAATATGAAAATAGGTCTCTGTTCCTTGATGATATCCTTCCAGTTTTTCCAAGCCTTCTTCACGGCACGATGTCAGTGTCGCACCTTTTTGCATTCAAGTCAATGACGTTATGCGCAACGGCCGAATCTGTATTGAGATTTGTATGTAAACCTGTGTCGCACAGTCCATCCGAGTTAGTGAGGACAGCTACTGAACATTCAATGGTTTCAAATGCTATATACGCTTCCAGGGATATATGTACCGATTCGCTGCGATTGATTGTCTTGAGAGGTCGGCAGATGAACTTTAATCAATTACCGAGAGACAGCTGGTTTTGTCAGCTGTCGGAGAAAGATATATATCATACAGATATGCTGTACTGCGGAATAAGGGATGAAATGAGCAGTGTCCATTTTTGTGTACAACGGGGCCACCTGACACGGTGCGCGACTGAAAAAAAGACAGGGTAAAAGGAAAGGGTTAACATTCATCCCACAATACCCATATCTCTGTTTTTTTCGCTCTAAAAGCAGCAATGACGTTTTTTTGCAGGTGTATACTGGATCTTTCATCAAGGGTTTATGCCAATCCCGGCGACCGGCATTCAATTCAACTCGCAAGTGTATAAATGGTGATATTATTTTTCGGAGGTACACTGGAGGTACACTGGAGGCACACTGGAGGCACCAGGTTTTCACCATTGGATTGATCTCGCGACTCTCGACCGCCATGATCCATCAAACTTAGTATCAACTGTGACATCGATATCTGCATCTCCGCAGTTCGCTCGGGTTAGCTCGGATAGCCTACCTTCCATATTTGGTGCGTCTTTCAGAAACAGAATGAAATATGAAGGCTAATTGGGGGCAATGGGGAAGTTAATTTGATATGTTTTCAATTGGCCTCTGCAAAATGCCAAAACTTTTCACACAGACATTATTCTTTTTGCTGAAGCTTCTAGATTCCGTTCCAAACGCCTTCGTTTACCCACGAGTTAATAAAGCGAAAAAAAAATTCAACTTCCATTATGAAAAAACTATGGAAACTCATGTCCGAATTTTCCCCTTCAGCCAACAAAGAGGGGCTTGGGTGGCAAAACCAGACATGCAAGTTGAGAGAGGAGCTTCAAATTAGCTTTTAGTCCCACCAGATGATGCTGCGGACGTCTCTGCTGCTGCCTTTGCTTCCGCACTCTTCTGGATATCAACACTTAGATACAATTTGAGGTTCGTTCAAAACAAATGTTCTGACCTGTTGTTTGGCTCGCAGGATCTCAGCATCCCTAAAAAGATAACACGATTGGGCGCTCGTATTTCAAAAAGCAAACGAGAGACATACGCTTCCTTTCGCTTTACCAAATTTGTTGCACTCTCTTTTGGCTTCTTCTGTTGGGCCGCAGCTTTCTTCTGCGCCTTAAGACGGTCTTGCTCTCGTTGATTTCCACCTAGAAAACGATCAAGCAGAAATAAGTGAACCAATTATCGCCTGGCAAGCAGTACAATACGACGGTTATCGGAAATCGAGGGTACTTACGTGTCATGGTTTTGTGTGTTGGCAAAACTGGAAAGGATTTTTCTCGAAGAGTATTTTAGGCGGAGAATATCGGAGATTGAATTTCGGCTTTTAGAGTGTACATCATTTATTTCCAATCAATGGATCGTCTGAAGACGAATTCCAGCCCTAACGTAGAAAGTGAAATGAGTCAGAAATTAGAATAGGCAGGGTAGTCTTTCTGGCATACGAAATGTTAGATTATAGGGTGCAGTTCATTGAAACCCCACATGGTGACAGTCGTCTGCATGGTTTAGGCGACCGAGGTGATGGTTCAAGAGATCAGGGGGCTCATATAAAATCCTTCTTCAAATCGAGATCCCATTGTCACATCTATTTATTTCCAACGTCAATGGTCATATTTGTTCCGAAGGATGTAGACTTCAAGTTAACAAGAAGCTGGAAGAAGTTTCGAAGCGGTTGCCATCTATCCTTACTCTCGACAGAGGGTATCGCGAGAAGCGACGAGTCAGGATGCTTCCGTCATATAATCCTTACGTAAGCAAACTACATTTCCAAAAATAGGTTAAGGTTCCAAGTCCTTATTTTTCTGTGATTGGCCTTTCGTCATTCGGTCCGGAGTGGACAAGTGAATAAGATCCGGATAAATCCCGAATGGAGGCGTGAGATGATTTCTTTACAAACCGGGAGACGAGAATACGGTTAAATTGTCATTGTGAATAGGAGATGCGGCAGGTGGTGCGTCCGAAGCCGAAGAAGGTTAGGCGTTGAATGAAGGGATGGGTTCTAGGCTGCAGGGACACTATTTCTGATGAATAGGATGATGTAAGCATGAGATAAATGGTCCAAAAAAGTGATCGACATGTGGGGTGATCTAGATTGAAACAGGATAAGATAAGAAAAGGGATGGAAACGATGGAGTGATGCAAGTAACGTACCTTGCCAAGGCAGGTAATGATGTCTGCAATCAAACTTACGTAATGGAGATCTGAGTAGTGAATATCCGAGATCTTCATCGGGGAGTGACAGAGGCCTGGGAAGGAGATACCGGAGAAGGAATGGGCTCGAGCGCTGTGTCTGCGCTGATTGAGTGAGTTCTGATATAGAGCAATGGTGTCGATTAGACACATATAGGGACACGCGAGGAGAGGATCTAGATCGGCAATACGGTCAGACGGAAACAATCTTAATGCGGCAAAACAAAGGCACGCGGCTGTTTCGATAGGACGACATTCAAATGACATCCTGACTTCCCTGTAACAACGCCAGATGCAATCTCGTCTTCCCACCTTGATCGCCTTGATCGTGCGAGGGGAGCCGCTTGTTAGGCCCTGATCTTTCCCCTCATATATATATCAAGACGCCATTTCCATGTTTCTTTTTGCCCCCCCTTAGCCCACTCCCTTCCACTCCCCCCGCCATCGCCTAACATGTCTCATAGGCACATCCCTCGACAGCCTGAACGTTCCGACATCCGTATGCACGATTCACAGGCTCCTCCTCTTCATCCACATCATATCCCGCCACACCCTCAACACCCCCATATCAACGGTTCCTCTGTAATTCCATCCACCCCTAGTGGTCTTTCAAATGGTGCTGCTACCATCTCACCTGCAGTCCAAACCGCTGCGGCCACAAATGGCGCTGGTCCATCCACGATCATCAACAAACTCAATTCCGCAAACGAGCAAACTTGGCTACTAATTGGTATGCTTTGGATTGTTTTTCTCTTTTTCCTGGTCCCGCTAAGACAACCGGTGCCTAATTAGGTCGAGTTGCTGAACAGATGGGGGATCTTGAACATGCCCTTTCTGCATATGAAAACGCTTTGCGGCATAATCCGACCTCCGTTTCTGGACTGACACAGGTAGCGGGAATCGCTCGGATCAAAGAAAATTATCCCAAGGTAAACTTTTTTATTTGTCCGTGCTTGTCCGCGGAAAACAACATAAGTTGTTTGTCCTTGTTGTATATCAATATTAACTCTTCTTATTTAGGCAGTCGATTATTTCCAGCGAGTCCTTCAGATTGAAGAGGACAACGGCGAGATATGGAGTGCACTTGGTAAAGATAAACCTCGATGCCTTTAATACTTATATTAACTGCTGTGTAAAAAGGACACTGCTATCTCATGCAGGACGATCTCCAAAAGGCGTACTCTGCCTACCAGCAGGCGCTCTATCTCCTTCCCAATCCCAAAGAGGATCCCAAGCTCTGGTATGGAATTGGTATTCTCTACGACCGTTATGGGTCACTAGACCATGCCGAGGAAGCCTTCTCCTCGGTCCTTCGCATGTGTAAAGGTCAGCTAGCTTCGTGTTCGCTATCTTTTTTACCTGTCTTAATTAATGTTTACAAGATTTAGATTTTGACAAAGAGAACGAAATACTCTTTCGTCTCGGTATTATTTACAAGCAACAGGGCAAGTTTGACGAATCCCTTGGTTGCTTTGATCGTATTCTCCGTAACCCGCCGAGTCCCCTCGCGCACGCCGACATTTGGTTCCAGATCGGCCATGTCTTTGAACAACAGAAGAACGTAAGCAAATTTTTTTTACTACATCAAGTTCCTTCAGCCAATTGGTTGTTATTATTAGCATCTTCGCGCCAGGGAAGCGTACGAACGTGTTGTTGAGGCTAATCCACAACATGCTAAAGTTCTTCAACAACTTGGCTGGTTATATCATCAGGATGGATCGTCCTTCCAAAACCAGGATATTGCAATCCAGTATCTTACAAAGTCTCTTGAAGCTGGTGAGTCCACCCGTTACCCTGCATGACGTACGATCGCTTATCAACATGTCGTTGAAGATCCGTCCGATGCTCAGAGTTGGTACCTCCTTGGCCGTGCCTACATGGCTGGGCAAAAGTACAACAAGGCCTACGAGGCCTATCAACAAGCGGTCTATCGGGATGGGCGCAATCCGACATTCTGGTGTTCCATTGGAGTCTTGTATTTTCAAATTAACCAATTCCGTGATGCCCTTGACGCATATTCTCGGGCTATTCGCATCAATCCGTACATTTCAGAGGTCTGGTTCGATCTTGGCAGCCTTTACGAGAGTTGTAATAATCAAATCACCGACGCAATCGACGCGTATGCACGTGCAGCGGAGTTGGATCCCGGTAATGTGGCGATCGCTCAGCGGCTTCAGTTGTTGAGGAACGCGCAGGCGACAGGTGGTCAGTTGCCAGCCGCGCCTGGACCGCAAGATGTTCATCCTACGGCTTATGCAAGTAGCGTTGTCCCTCCAGCCAATCTCAATGGTCCACCTTTGATGCTACAACCCAATAACCACCGTGCTCAATTCAGATCCGACTCTCGTGGACCTCCTAATGACGTCGTTATGCCTCCTTCGTCTCAAATTAACCCCTCAAATAGACCATCCCCTCCCGCACCGTTCCGAGGTGGCCCGCCGCCTCCAGTCATTCTTGATGAATCCCGTCATATCCCTTCGCATACACCTCTTGCTCCGATGGACGTTGATAGGCCCCTTCACCATAACCCCCGTGAATATCCTATATCTCGCGAACCAGCGCGGGGCCCTGTAGGTCACCAGAGTCTGCTTCTGCAACATCCTCTCCCTCCTCAAGGACCCTCTGACGACCTCAGAAATGGTGCTCATCCCCATCACCAGGATCCATATTATAATCGCGGGGGTCCTCGTCCCCCTTCACGTTCTACTCCTCCCTCGCGACCTCGCTCTCCAACCGCTTACCAAGGTTATCCTCCTCGTCAGCCTGTTGGTCCTGCCCAGCCAAGCATTGCACCACCACAGCGTTCGCCTCGAACCTATCACCACCGCGAACTGAGTCACGCCGAGCAGGAACCAGGTTGGGACCGTCGGCCTCCTCCGCCTGGCGAACCTCGCGAATGGGACCTCGATCGTCGTCGTGATCTGAATTATCTCCCTCATGCGAATCAACAGAGTTATTATCCTCGTTCTCCGCGTGTGCATAGCCCCCCGATGCCTTCTCCTCGCGTTAGTCACCAACCGAGGTATTGGGATAACAAGCCGCTCAATACTGGTCCTCCTTCCCACTTCAGACCCTCATCGCCCCCTCATCCTCCTAATCCTCACCCACCCCCGCCTGCACTCGAACAGTCTAGGAGCAGGTATGATCCTCGTCAAGATGCTCGCGATTCTCGGGAGTATGATGAGCGAGTTGACGCTCGTAGCTACCCTATGTCGCCTGAGGGTATACGTCCTCGTAATGGTGCTCCTGTTGTTGGTCCCAATGTCAGCCGCCCCACAAGTCCCCATGCGGCTACAGTGGACAAGAATAGACGTCGGAAGGAGCGGGAAGATCACCCTCCTGGCCAACATGCTCCTCCGCAACCTATTCCTCCTCAGTTCCATCCACCTTCTGCGCCATCGATTCAAGACGCTGTCCCAAAACGACGGAAGCGAGGAAATAATGGCAAACGTAAGGAAGAGAGTAGCCAGGAGGGTCATAAGAATTTTGAACGGGTGCCTTCGAATATGCCTGGAAACTTCAAGAATTACTCAAAGGGTCCTGGTTCCCCGGAGAACAGTTCAAGCTCTTCACGGTCAATACAACCTTCGCCAACAAGTGCTACGCCCCGTCCACCATCAAGAGTTGTCGATGAAGATTACGACGAGAGCGCTATTGATGCTTTAAACATTCTCTCTGGCTACCGCCCGACAGAAAATTCTGATGCTCAATCTCATTCACCTTCTCATAGCCGGCATGCGATCCCATCGCCACGGCCCCTTGCTTCTCATCGCAACTCGGTGTCCTCGAATCATACGTCGCCACCCACACATGCAGCTCCATTGAAGCGTGGTCTGAGTCCAGGTCCCGAGGACTCTGATAACAATAAACGCTCACGCGTGGATATGTCGAAACGCAGGATCACGCCACCTTCGGGTGGCAAGCGTACACCTGTTCCTTCGACGCGGCCTTCGCCTGTTCCTTTCCGCTCACAACAAGCATCACACTCGCCTGAGGTTCGAGATCACTTCCCACCTAGTCCTTCGCTTCCTGTTGTTTTACCTCCTCATCCGAGACCCATCGGGACATCTGGACATGCGCATGGCAGCAGCGGTGGTGGCGGTAGTTCTTCGGCACAAATTGCTCTTCCGCCTATTGCTACGTTATCACCGCCGTCGAGTGCCCCTTCTCCAACGAACCATAGTGAGAGGGATGACAAAATGCATGTGGATAGGTCGTTGTCGCCTCCCCCTCGTGGAGGAAAGCTGGTAGATGTGGTCCATAGGTCGTCGAGGTCACCTCCTTCGAAGCAAACGCAGTCGCCGCCGACGGAAAAAAAGGAAACTTAGTTGTTTTTTTTTGCATGTAGGCTATAATGTTTTACTATTTTTACTTGTATATGATTCCAACTACCACTCGACATTGCCATGACTTGATTTATTGATACTATTATACGCATTCCCTCCTTTACATTTGTCATAAGCAATTCAACTAGATATATACGTAAGCAATGAAATAAATTCCTTGTCCACTGATCAATTGGGGAATGCCGAAGGGGAAAACATACATGAAAATTTCCGTGCTAACGGTGGTACAACCGTGGCCCCTGAGTGTATCAGCACACAATGCCGCTTTTCTACAGCCGCCGCCTACCATATCTTGAGGCCACAGATAACTTACACAGGTCAAACCGCACCACATTTGTCGGGAAGCTTTCTCATCTAAGCACCAATCGTCCGGTCTTGCCAGGTCTTTCCTTTCTTCTTTGTATCGTTCCCAGAGGGTATAACGTCAACCCTTTGTAACCCTTCTGACTAGAAAACCGGGCGACCGAAAACCCTGGCTGACATGCAAGATCCATCTGTCATTTTCTTTTGCATGTCCATTGAAAAAATTGCAATTACATACATACATGTACCAAATGCTGAGAATTTGTAAGTCCCTTTCCATCAATCGCCAGAACATATTGCTTGTCACTTTGTCAACGTTATTTTTTTTTTTCACTGGGCAATCCGAGTTCTAAAACGAAGAAGGGGCTCAACAACTTTCTACCCGGAAACTGTCGCAATTCGGACCGAATTGCCATAAGCACGGCGCTTTCTATTGTATTCCATCAATGTGAATGTCAATAAGGTGCTCTAAGTCGAATAAGCCACCATTGGCTTGGCATGTGCTGTGTTGCTGCGAATGATTGGACAAGACTGGCGTGGATAGACCACCAGGATCTCGTCGATAGAGGTGTACACAAGTTGTGCACATTTCTGGTGACATCCCGGGGCCGCAGGGCACAGCAGGGCTGGAATATGAAGCGACGAATCTGAAGATGATCTGAAGATAATCATAGCAGAGCATTTGGGTAAATGATGGTCCTCCTGATAGTCAGGTATGTATTAGAGGAAAAAATGGAAGGCTATATGATATAAATATGTTCAATTACATCTGGGGCTCTAAAGCGCTTCGGTTTGTTTTCCTTCAGTGTCCTGCAAAGTCGTGAACTTGTGAGAATACTTTGATTTGAACGGGCCAACGTTGTAGATATCATTGCTTATGGTACCGGTCTTGTTGGGTATAAGAATTATATGAATCCTGAACGTTGAATCTCATAACAAGTTACAGGGTCAATGATGATTCACCGGAGGCTATTCGCTTCTTTAGTCTCGACTTTCATAACCAATTTCGGACATCTCAACCTGATGAAGGCCTGAACAGCACGTTCAGCTGGTGTACCACAAGCCAATTTTTAACGTGGTCTGGTCATGGATTCGGGGATAAAGCAAGAAGAATCACCTGATGATCAACCAGCGTCCCCCATTTCGCAGTCACCAAATGCCACTGTAGCTTCATTGCACCCTACTTATCACACGGACATTGGGGTTGAGGATTCGATGCATGTAGTAACCACCAAACGACAAATTTCGAATCCGGGCATTGGCGCAAATATGACAATAGCAGGCGAACCAGGGTCGACAACATTAGCAGAACAGACCCTGGTCGAGAGTATGCACGGAGGTGAGGATGAAGGAAGAAAGCACAAGAGGGATTTATCGAATAGCAGTTCTTCCTATGTAAAAAGGGAGGGCCAGTTGCGTTGGAGTGAAGATGGACAAGTATGGAATCACACAACGGTGGATATTGTTGATGTGAAAGGAAAGCCTCTGGCCCTCTACGACAACCATTCTGATGCTGGAAGTCAAAATGGGTTACCTCTCCGTATCAAAGGTAACGGTCGTTCGCTGAGGCCGCCCCATCTGAGGCTGGATTTGACCAAGGAGGAGTCAACTATGCCTTGGGAACGAATTGATCCTCCTCTGGATACAGATTTGAAGGCTATTACGGGATACTACTCCCCTACCGCATCGCAACGAAAGTTAACAGGGTACGTGGTTATTCCTCCTATTATCAAATACAGGATTGTAAAGTATTCAACAGACAGCGACAGATGATCCCGAAGTCGTCGTATTACTTCGGTCCACCTGGTCCAGACTCGGCATACGGCACTGCCCCCGTAGGACAGATTGGCGTACATCATCCCAGGGAGATTCTGCGGGTAGAGAGGGATTATACTGGTGGAGAGTTGATCCAATTCACGGCAATATACCCTTTGGAGTTAGAAGGACGCGTACGCCTTTTTGATCGGTTTCTTATTCTGAAGCTGCAGGCCTGATACCGCTCTAGATAACACCTACACAGTTTCTTGAGACAATCAACGCGATAAACGAGCTTCTCATTTCGGCACACAGTTTGAGCCAAACATTCTTCGACAATGCACTTGCAATATTTACACTACAGATATCCAGACTAGTCAAGAGGCCGCATTTTGAGAAGGTAAGTTCTTTCCGCCTCGTGTTGGTGCACTGCTTCAGGATGCTGTATGGGGTAAACCGCGGTTCCTCATTTTATTATTATTTATATTAGGAGATGGAACGACTTCGTCAAATGATTGACCAACTGAATTCGAAGCTGTACAATCCAGTCGGACTCAACATTTTGTGGCCGCGGAATGTTGCCTTTCTTTATGTATGTGGATCACCATCTATCCCTTTTCAGAAACTTTGCTGATGGTGGTTTTGTTTTAGCTCGAAATTGAGTACTACGTCAGTGCCTTCGAGTTTCCAAGGCATATCAACTGACAAATCTACATTTGGTTTTAGTGAAATGTGATCAAGTTCCATCACCGAGCCCCGAACCCCGAGCGCCCAGGTTCCAGATGGTATGTACTGTTGGATGATTTCGCGCACCCTATATACTTTCGATGTTGGTTGAGGAATAATCTCGCATGTTAAATTTATATCAGTGACTCGAATGATTGAGCTGCCAGTTGAGAACCGGCAAGGACGGATCGCAGTCAGCTGCACTGCCGACAGCCGGTCATGTGATTGTGGGGATTCCACTCGGTAATTGCATCCGAATCGCAAAACTCTTTCTTCGTCTTCATTCATTGAGGTCGGTTTAAACATCCTACTTATACGAATTTCATTTACCCTTTATTTTTATCAGACATGGAGGCTTATCAGGAAGTTTCACCGCTTTGGAACTTGTCGGACCCAATCACGCAGCTCAGCGACCAAGATTTCTTTAACCTTTTTCAGAAACAAATTCCTGTATCTGCAAATGGTGTTGATGGTTTTCAGACCTCGCCAGACGGTGTGAACCCACAAAATTTGTCGATGTACTCGCTTTCAAATCTAACGCCACCTTCAACATCGGACGAGAGCAGCCCTAGTCCCTCTAACTCGAATCAGGATACTTCCAAGGACGGAGTCAACGATGATCCAACGCTCAAACGAAAGGCTAACAATGACAGGCTAGAAAGCGAACCAAATAGCAAAACACAGCACATGGGTGAGCATTTATATGTTTTTATATTTGCAGAAGATTGGTTAACCTTCAAACGTTCAGCATCATTGGGCGATAAGCAAAACACATCACGGCGAAAATCTTCTGGATACACAGTGAGCAATTTCTTTTTTTTTCTTCTGTATATTTTATGTCTTTGAGCAGCCAAAGGACGAACACCGCCTTCTGAAAAGAAAGGAGCAAAACAGGGCTGCTCAACGTGCGTTCAGAGAACGGAAAGAAAAACATGTCAAAGATGTTCGTTCTCTTGCTTGAAGCTGTTGTTTCAAGGTCTTATTATCTTCTTCCCGTGCAGCTTGAGGACAAGGTTGCGGAACTCGAGGCGAAAAATGAAGCTACTGAGCATGAAAACGAGAATCTACGAGATATGTTAGGCCGTCTACAAAGTGAAAACGTCTCCCTCAAGCAGTCTGCATTTACGTTTTCAATGCAGAAGGATGCTACAGGGTCTCCTTCGAATGCTGCGCACAACCCCCGTTCCATGTATTCCACTGATGACTCCATGTCCTCGACCAAGCCGATCAACCCCCTGGATTGGAGCTCACTTACAACCTTTGATCCGAATATGCTGAACCTTCTTGATGACAACTTTTCACAGCGGACGGCAACCGACAATGCTATGCAAATGGATTTCGGCTTTAACAATCCCCAAGGTTTGTCGTCTAACGCTCCATTCACAACTATCACCAGCAATCCTATGTTTATGTCTCTCGTATCGACCTTTGACAACCTCTCTCCACCGAATAACACTGCAAGTTCTACCGCCTCCGGGTCCCAAACAACCAATCGCGGGAACGGTAACTCCGAAAATAATGTAGAGGGGTTCAATTATGCCATGAATTCGCTTAGCTCGTGGCCCAGCTCTCCACCCAATGTACAGGATCCTATCTTCGACGATTTATTCTCTGGATATCTCAACTCGTTGACCGGATCAGACTTCTCTAGTTTGTCCGGATCATCCTCATCAGTCAGTCCAGTCACACATTTCGCTTCTCCAACGACTTTGGATGCCCAGCCGTCACCGATAGCGAATGCTTCGTCTTCATCGTCTCCTTCCGTTCTGGGACAAGATTCCTTTACCTCACAATGTGATCCTTCACAAGAAATGTCCGCAATAGCTCATAGTTTGGATCGTTGTCCAAAAACAAGAAGCGAAGTCCAGGATCAGATCACTCAGGGAGGAGACTCCATCTTCGCGCCTCCGATTCAAAAGAGTAATGACCAGGTTCTCGGAACAATGGTTAAGTGTACAGGGTCAAAGCTTCCAAAGACGGAACAAAGTGATCAGAACGTGGAAGTATTGGCTGCATGGAAGACGTTTACAAACGATCCCGACTTTAAGGTCAGTCTTCATAGGACTATTCTCATGCATGGCGCTAACGCGACCTCAGGACGTCGACCTTGCTAATCTGTGCGCCGAGTTTACCAAAAAAGCTTGTTGTGATGGAACCAAGGTTGTACTCAAACCAGCCGCCTTTGATGAAATAAAGGAGAACCTAACAAAAACCCGGAAGCAGTAGCGATTTCTTTGACTGTCGTTGACACTACTGCGAAAAAACCTGTAGCTTCGAAGAGGCGACTTGAGATGTATTCCCCTTCCGTGGATTTGCCCAGCTCGGAGCCTGTCATGAAACGTTCTGGTGTATACCGGACGATTCATTGATTGGGCCTGTCTGGACATCTGTTCCGAAAACTTCAATACTCCCAACTGCTGCCTTCGTCGTGAGTCTCTTTTTGGACATGCAAAAGCCGGGTAGCGTCGTATTGTGTATTTCTGGAGTTTTTATGTAATATCTTCCTTTTTGACCCTTTTTATTTCTTATTGCAGGAGTATCTATTTCACTTTCGTGTTCAAACATTCTGTATCTATTACTGATTTTCGCTTATACTACAGTGCCCTGTATTAGTTTTCGAATGTATTCGACCTTACACCTCACAATTCAAATTTGTAACCGAGGATCACGTGTGTCACATACAATTCTACGCGACGCGTTTTATTTATCATACACCTAGGGATGACACGATCATCTCTTGAAGTTGACCACGGCAGAGACTTTCAAGCAGCAAAGGAATTGCAAGCCCAGTTTGAGGGATCAGATTTGCAACTTCAGAAAAAGGTTGCGGAACTCAACACGCATAAACTAGAGGCTAATATTGGCGGACTGGAATTAGAGAATGGGGCGCATAGAGACCCTGCAGTTGTGGTTACCGAGGTTACTTCTCAGATTGTGAGTTCAAGGAGTGTGATTGTAGAAATTGAACTTAAAACAGATACCAACAGTCATATCTGCGAAAGCTTAAATTCCAGTATTTGGAGCAGAATGCGAAGGACAGATATGTGAAATCGATTGTTAGTGATATCGACGATGCACCTATAGTGACGGCGGAACAAAACAAAGAGCTTGCTTTGGCGAACGAAGCAAAGAAAGAGAGATTGAAAGGTGCAAAAGAAAGGTTGGCAGATGTGCAGAATGACATAAACTTGTTGGCACCTATGGTAGAAAAAGGTTTGCTCCGTTGGTATGTTTTAAGAGAGACCTTGTGACATTGAATCTATTTCGCAGACTATGTACGAGTGAAGGAAGCCACAGATCGTGCCACCCTCCTTGCTCAGAAGATTGTCGATGCACGATCGTCGCTCATGCTCTTGCGTCAAAGGCATCCACACCCACGCCTTACCATCGCACTCGCGGATGAGAAGTTGGCGGACCAAGTAACAGAGATGCAGAAGCTGAACGATGAGGTCCAAGCGGCGAAACAGAAAAATAGGGCTGAGAAGACGAGAATGAAGACTACAACAACTGACTTGGAAAATGTAGGGATTGAAGCGGCAGAAGCAGAAAAGCAAGCAGAGATGGCCCATGTTGATGAAGACGACAGTCGAATTATTCCATTGTATGACTGGTAAGTGGTTTTAATGCTGTCACTAGCAGCGGTTTAGATTTCTCAACGGCATTTCCCGTTACTCTTATCCAGGTATTCTGCTTCGCTCGCCCTGCACAGTTCTATAAACAAGCTAGAAGAATTACAATCTGCGTCAGAGAATGAACTTCTACTGATTTACCAGCTGGATTCACCTTCTCATTCGAGTCCTCACCGGATTGTAATTTCTCTGATCTTTGCGCCAGATACACGGCGCCTCGCAGATGCCCATGTATCGGGTCTGGAGGAGTTAGGGGTGGAGATTGGAGACCTCATTGACTCGCATGTTCAAGTCGACGACGTACATGGGTTTGTTGCAGCTGTCCTCATGAGAGCAAGAGCAGGTTATTCTGTTTGATACCCTTTTATTGACATTCTTCATCTGATTCTGTCTGTTTAATTAATTATAGAATCCACTTGTAGCATGACCGCATCTTGGTTTTAAGTTGAAGTCCTCAGAGCCAACATATTGATTCACCCTCATCCCTGCGGCTTACGCAGGATTTTTGGCGCATGGTACCGTAGGGTAAATACTAACATAACACATTGCAAACGCACTGAAGTTCACATTGCCCTCTATGTCTGACGACGAATACAACTTCATGGCCCAGTAAGTATGACATCTCCATTAACGAAATACCCATAAGTAATGCTGACAACAATTGAAGAACGGGAGGATTCCATCTCAAAGGAGTTTGATGGTGGATAGGTGTCGTTTGCCCAGTTGGATGGTACGTTTAGAATCTCTTGCTTCACCACCCTCCGGAATCAAACCACATCCCGATCAAACGGTGGTTAATGGTGGTAATCAAACCTCACGGACATCGCAAGACTCATGGCTGAAGGATGCAGAAATTGCTGAGAAACAAGTTAAAATTTTTCTTACTGATTGAAATTGCAAAACGCTAATCGCCGCTTTAAGAACAAAATATCGGCACGACAAGTACAATATGTGAGAATTGCAAAACGCTAATCGCCGCTTTAAGAACAAAATATCGGCACGACAAGTACTATGGCAACAGGGACCCGCCAGCTTCACTTTTCGCCTTCAGCCGATGTTTGGTCACTTCGGCAATGCACGGCGCGATCTAATATGGCAACAGGGACCCGCCAGCTTCACTTTTCGCCTTCAGCCGATGTTTGGTCACTTCGGCAATGCACGGCGCGACTAATTATTTTCAAATTTCAGTCATTATTTTAAAACTCGAAATAACTATTTTCTAACATGCCAACGGGTTGAAACATGACCAGACGAAAACCTAACCAGGTTTGGTGGGTTATTTGAATTGAACCTAATGTAATAATAACACAATAATATAATAATATTACGGGCATGTCTGAAAGCCCTAAATGTGTGCTAGAAACAATTAGGAAGTGGTGCAAAACTCAGAGTAATCAGTAGTGCAACAAATGGTAAATTTCTCTCCCAGCTGATCACTTCCAGAAACAAGTTCACAACGCGACGGGCAGGTATCATCATCTTGGGCGCGTCTGAAAGCCCTTGAAAATGCGTTTTAGAAACAATTTAGATCATTGGAAATGGTGCAAAACTCACAGAGTAGTGCAACAAATGATAAATCTCTCCCCCAGCTGATCACTTCCAGAGAAAAGTTCACAACGCGACGGGCAGGTATCATCATCTTGGGCGCGTCTGAAAGCCCTTGAAAATGCGTTTTAAACACAAATTAGATCATAAGAAATGGTGCAAAACTCACAGAGTAATGCAACGAATGATAAATCTCTCCCCAGCTGATCACTTCCATAAACAAGTCCACCATGCGACAGGCGCTTATCCGCATCTTAGGTGTGTCTGAAAGCCTTAAAAAATGTGTTTTAGAAACAATTTGAATCATAGGAAATGGTGCAAAACTCACAGAGTAATGCAACGAGTGATAAATCTCTCTCCAGGCAGGCTGATCACTTCCTCAAACAAGTCCACCGCGCGACAGACGCTTATCCGCATCTTGGGCATGTCTGAAAGCCTTGATAAATGTGTTTTAGAAACAATTTGAATCAAAGGAAACCGCACCATTAATTATTCTGATTTCAATCATTATAAATTGAAAAGGTCAAGCAACTGACTTGACCGACAACATCCATCAAGTTGTGCTTGAAGCTTTTCCGCCCGCGTCCGACTACCTTCCGAAGCACGTTCCATGTGAGTATATCTTCAAAGTCAAGAATTTATAATCTTTAGGCTGAGACCGGGCGTTCTACAGTACACTTTCTCATAATGCATAATGACGGTGACGCAAATTTCTTATGCATTATGAGATTTATGCAACACGAGATATGTCACCTTTTGTGACCTCACTACAATACATTACTTGAACTCAGCTCCCTAACAACGAAGCCATTGAGAGTGGATTGAGTTGATTTGAGAAGGTCTTCACAACGCAAGAAAACACGGAATTGACAGAGCTGTTTGTTTAACTCGAGGGACGTTGATGAGTTTCCATATTTAAGACTAATTTTTTCGAGTTGATCACAGAGTTTGATGGTATCGGAGCAAGAAACATTTCGGAAATTGTCATCCTCCTCATCGTCAGTATCTTCTTCTTCGATTTCAATGACCTCACCCTTCTGGACAGCAATTTCATGTTGAACTTGTGCGACAATACTCCCAGCCAGTCTGCAGTTTTTGCGGCCTTCCTTTTTGGATTTTGCTGATGTTTTTGGGGCATCTTTAACTTTAGGCACAAGATTTATCATTCGTTGCATTACTCTGTGAGTTTTGCACCATTTCTTATGATCTAATTTGTTTCTAGCACACATTTAGGGCTTTCAGACATGCCCGTAATATTATTATATTATTGTGTTATTATTACATTAGGTTCAATTCAAATAATTAGTCGCGCCGTGCATTGCCGAAGTGACCAAACATCGGCTGAAGGCGAAAAGTGAAGCTGGCGGGTCCCTGTTGCCATAAAGTACAATATGTGAGATTCATTTAGCTGTTCTGATTCAGCTTCTGACAATTTTCAGACAATAAATGGTGGCATCTGGTGTAGATGAATCGGAATCCACATGGTTCACGATCTGAAACCACCATTCCTTGATGTCACAAAACAACTTGATCCCATTAATCCTATTCGGGATCCAACTAGCCGTTTCTTTCCAAGAAAGTTAGTGCTTTGGTGAAGGAAAGAGAGAGCAAGCAGAACGGGCAAAAGCCACTGCCAATTGGCTGCGCTCGACGGAACTGAGCTTTAGGCCACATAATGTATGTTCTTCGTATGCGCCTTTAGACACCTCAAGTTCTGGAACATTCACGTAGCTCTCTGATTTTTATCCAGCCGACGCCGAGAAAAAGGCTCGAGAAGCGAAGGAGAAGGGAGAAAGGGTCACTTTAAGTTTGCGACTGGTGTGAGTTCATTCTCTAAGAATCGAACGTTTTAGGAGCAAAGAGAGTATCTGCCATCCGCTTGCAGAGAGGAGCTTTTGAAAGTATTGAGAGAAAATCAAGGTTGGCACGTTAAATTTCTTTTGTCTTAGTTGACATTGCAGTGGGAGAGACCGGTTCCGGAAAGACAACTAGATGGACTGCTCGGCGAATCGGTTCTCGAGTTTGAGGGTGATGGTTGATAGTCAATTATCTCAACGACTTGGTCAATGACTATGTCAATCTAAACGGCTTGTTGAACTTTTTTTTACCTGGGTCACGAAAAACTTGGAGAAAAACAGGGGGTAAATTTGGCTGTCTATATGGCTCGGCTTTGCATAAACTGCACACAACCCCCTATCGATATTTTTTCCAAACTTCATTGCGAGGAGAGTTCGACATTCCGGTCAGGGTAAAGCACCGTTGTACCTGTTTCAGGTTCCGGACTGCGATCGCTCCCCGAACGGAGAAATTTGATGAAAAATCCTGCTGTATTAAAGTGGGCAACTGGCTACATTTTCATCCAATTGAGAGGTCAGACTAGTCCGACATGGTCTTGGCTTTCCTCCCTTGGGGAGAGCCTTTGTTTGACCTGTGACTGGTCCTTATGACTGGTATTTCCTTCATATAACATGAAGACCCAACTGAAAGCGAAGTGCACATTGTTCTTGTTGTAAAACGGAGGCAAAATAATAAGAAATACAGAACAGTACAAGACTTAATATAATAAAACACCCAGACATACAGCCGCACATCTATTCATCGTCGCTCGGAGTCAAATACTCCTCATCGCTAAGGACCTGCTTCCTGCTTCCACTCCTCCGTGAGGTAGGTGGTGGCGGACGCTCATCCTCTTCCATTGGTGTCAGAGCAGACGCATAAGACCCAGTAGCAGACCCGGATCCACCAGCTACAGAGGATGCAGTAGGAGGCGCTCCTGGAAAATCGGTGCCAGCAATAACCTTCTCCCAAGTTGCATTGAAGACTTTCTCCATCTCCTCAGCGTCAACATACACCCACGAACCTTCCTGGTTGTATGTCCGGGCGTTTTTGAACATGAGTCGCCAATCATCCCTGAAAGCTATGACGTTCTTGTAGGAATTGGTATTGCTACGTTTACGGAGTTGAGAGAGTGCGATAGGTTGGTTGATGATACGGTAGTAGTCGGGGTAATCCCGCTTATCGGGCAGTTCACGGAAGAGTTCACAGCGCTTTCTGCCATTCTCGTCCTCGCAGGCTAAGACTGCTTTGTGGCACTCCATGAAAGCCTTCTTCATCCTGTCGCGCACAGCAGACGGTACATCCGGTCCAGTATTATTGGGATTCGGGGCAGTTTTGGTCTTTCGTCGTTTCTACATAAAACCAGTCAATAATATTTTGATCTAATCCCTTGATATTACTTACCGTTTCATGATCGTCGTTATCATCATCTCCGTCCGGTGTGACCGATAGAGACTTTATGCCACGCTTCCTCTTCGAGCCTGTAAATGGTTCGTAGTCATTAGCTTTTGCCTTGCCTTTCTTTGGCTTCCGACCACGACCGTCCACGGAATCAGAAGCAGGGGTATTGCGACCGGATGCTTCAGTATCCCTCAGAAGCTTATTGTGCGCTCTTCGGTCTTTCTTCTCGCGAGTACGATCAGTGAGATCTTGAATATTTTCCCCTTCTTCAAGGGCCTGAACAGCAAGAACGAAATGTCAAATTAGTGGGGGTAATGTAAAACTTCACATACCATTGCCCAAGTGTCGTCGTCGAGACCATCGTTATAACTTACGACGTTCCGCCGACGTTGCCCTCGACCCTCGAAGGCTTCTTCTGTGTCCTTGACATCGAATGGTTCGTCCGTCTGATAACATTCAGGCAACTCGTCAAGTTGCATCAACTGCGGGGGCGGTTTGCCGCGGTTTCCAGCGTGACGCCATGCCTCCAGTGTATCCCGATCTCTCTTCATGTCAATTTCACGGAATATCGCCGTCTCAGACTCATGACGAGCAATCAGCTCGTTCAGCTCGTCATCGTTCATGTCACCTGCTTCTTCGTTGTCTTCATCTTGATCGGCTTCGAGGATAGAGCGCTAAAGAAACAGTCAGAAAAACAATTTTATCTGGCAAAGGTGGGTAGGTGTACACACCAAAAACTCTTCTTGTTCTTCCACGGTTGACTTGTTATCGAAGCGACCAGCTTGGATGACCTTGTCGTCAATGTCAAGCTTGTACCGAGCACGCTGGTACATTGCTTCCTCCACGCTTTTCTCGGTGATGAAACGCAAAATAAGTACAGCACGCGTTTGTCCGATTCGATGGGCACGATCTTGTGCCTGCAAGTCGGCATGAGGGTTCCAATCCGAGTCAAAGCTGAGTCAAAGAAATCAGAAGCTTTCTAACAAGTAAGTTAGAGATTCCCATACATGATGACCGTGTCAGCCGTTTGCAAGTTAAGACCAAGACCTCCTGCTCTCGTCGACAAGATGAACACTGCGTACTCGGATTCTTTGGCATTGAAAAGTTGCACAAAGCTAGCACGTTCCTCGGTTTTCGTACCACCATCCAATCGAAGGTACTTCCAGCCCATGTACTTCAAAAAATCTTCCATAATATCCATGACTTTGGTCATTTGGAAGAAGATGAGAACCTAAAGGAATATTCGTAAGATTCTCTGATCACATTCTATGCAAGCAATGACGTACTCTGTGGCCAGTGGCAAAGAACTTGGGGAGAATACGGTTCAACAACTCGATCTTGCCTGATGTCCTGACGAGCTTGTCGTCAATGAACCCAGCCGGGCTGATCTTGTCCTCCACACTCTCGAACAAGAATGGGTGTTGACAGATCTTACGGAGCTGCATAAGCTCATTACTGAGACCCTTGACACCAGCCGATTTTCTATTAAACAACATGATAAGTTCTATATGCAAAAAATATATCACACCCAAAAAAAAAGGATAACCGTACCCCTTGGAGTCTTTCCCGTCAGCAATCATCTTGTATTTCTTCATTTGCTTGTAGAGTTGACTTTGCAACGCACTCATGCGAACTTTGATGACCTTCTCAACTTTATCAGGTAACTCGCTCTCTACGTCTTTCTTCAACCTTCTCAACAAGAACGGTCTTAGCACCTTGTGCAGCCGACGGATAATGAGCAGAGCCTCTTCTTCGTTCAGCTCGATCTTATCACCAGTACCCGAATTGGCGAAGGGTGTGTTGAACCATTCGTCGAACGATTTAACGGAGTTGAAGATCTTGGGTAGGACGAAGTTGAGGAGCGACCAGAGTTCAGGAAGGTTGTTTTGGAGCGGTGTACCAGTCAAGATGAGGCGGTAACGTGAGTGGTAGTACGTGGTAAGGGTCTGGACAAGTTTGCTTTGCGTATTCTTCATGCGGTGACCCTCATCTATAAGGTTATATCGTATTTCAACACTCGAGAAACGTCTAACAAACTTGGTAACACTCACCGATAACCATATGAATCCATTTGATCTTACAGAGGACCGGGCGGTCCTTGATGATGTATTCGTACGTAGTGAGAAGGACTTGGAACTGTCCCGTTCTCAGTTCCATCTGCAATGCACGACGCTGAGCAGGATTGCCTTTGTAAGAAATCATCTTCACGGTTGGTGCCCATTTCGCAAACTCGCCAGACCAATTAGTCATGGTCGACAGGGGGACGATGACAAGATATGGGCCGCGCTGCTTTTTCACTTCGATGAGGAAGGCGACCAACGAAATTGTTTGAATCGTCTTTCCGAGACCCTGCAATAATATGTTTGAATTTGGAAATAAACCATCAAGAAAGCGATTTACCATTTCATCTGCGAGAATACCATTAAGCCTGTTGTTGTACAAGCTGACCATCCATTGCAAGCCCTTCAGCTGATAATCCTTCAACTGACCACCAACAAGCATAGTAGGCTGTCTGCTTATCCTCTCCGATATCCTATGTGCGACAGCATAGTAATCGACCTTCCTATCACTATCGACGGCATCTTGATCCACTTGAGCACCAAAAGTAGATTCGGAGGCAGGTCCTTCTTCGGTCTCAAACCCATAGTCGACGAGTCCGTACTCGTTTTGTTGAGCAACGACTGCCTGGGCAAGAGAGTCAAGATAAGAGTCCGTCTGTCTGATAAGGTGAGTGATTCGGGTATCCTTAGCCGTATCGATGAGTTTCATGTAAGCTTCTTCATCATCCGCTTTCAAAGCACGAATACGCTCCTTCGCGAGTCTCTCCATGCGTTTCTGCTCTTCTTTCTCGGTATAAGAATGGAAGCTGAGCACTGCACGCCCTAGACGGGTGACTCTGTCCTGTGCAGCGCGGTTGACGGCGATGACTTCCCTGCCGTGGGTGCAGATGACATTGAGCTGTTCGACATGCTTATGCTTAGCCCGCCGTTCACGCTCGAGTCGTTGTTTCCTCTCAAGCTGCTCTGTCATCCGAGCATCACGAATGGTGGGTTTGCGAACACGGCGGAAGTCGAGGCGGTTGAGAGGAAGCATGGTGCCGTGAGTGAGCCGCTCGGCAATTTGAGTTCGGAGAGCACGTTGCTTGTCTAGCAGACGGAGGGACTTGAGCTCAATGAGAGCCCGGATTTTCCCATGAGCAGATGGGCTGGGGTGGATGAGAGCTCTGTAAGGATTCAAAGAATCAAGGGGAGTTGCTGAAGTGTTAGAATTTTCTTTGTCATCTCCGTCGCCCTCAGGTACGTCGATGTTGGCGTCAAAGGAGCCATCACCCATCGTTGCGGGCAGGACTTCCAGCTCACGGATGCGTTGTTGAATCCTCGCTTCAACAAATCGCTCGCGCTCGTTGATGATCTGGTGAGCATCGAGCCCCTCTGGCATAATAGTAGGGATGATAAGCCGTTGAAGACGAGTGGCGAATTGCGGAGCGTCCATGTCAGCAGGTCGTTTGAGGTGAGTAAATGGATGTCGGTAGGCATTGTAAGGATATATCCCAGAGGTAACGTCGTCTTCCAAGAAGGAGCCCTTGGGATAGTCGGAAGAGTCGATGGGGGTGGTATCCACGTCCTCTGGCTTTACCGTGCCCTCTCGAAGAATAGTTGTTGCAACTATAGGGGTACCGGGTTCACCTTTCGCAACTTTCACTGCGGTGTCGATGATTTTCGAAGGAACGTCGGGTGCTTGAAGGACCTTTTCAAGGTCGGCAACTGCTGTGTTCGGGACACGAATAGCCTGCTGGATGTGCTCGGGGACAACCTGACCCCGCGAGATGAGCTTAAAGGCATGAATTTGAGCTCGTAGAGCATTTATTTGATCTGCGGTGAAGGAAACAGGGGATTGAGAAGTCGGATATGGCTGGATTGGCACCGGACCAGAGGTAATGGATGGGGCGGCGACGGCACCATTGGTCAGGGATTGGGTATGGCCATTGACCATAGGCTGGGGCTGTATCTGAGCATTATTATGTTGAAGGGTCTGAGTACGTCCTATAAGGATTAATAAGTCAATACAAAGTAGAAGAAAAACATAAAAATAGAGACTTTGGTTAGTGACCTGCTGCACTAATCTCATGAGGTTTTCGAGTTCATTTGGGCCTTTCTGCTCATGGGGATTTTTGCGTAAAAAGTTTGCGCGCTGCAAGTAATGATGCTCAGAGAATGGATTGATCGAGAAAACAAAAGGGGTACATACCATGATCACTTGCTGTAGGTCCACCTGGGGTCTGAGCTGAGGCTGATGCTGGTGCTGGGCCATGGCTGATGGGGCCATAACGTTGCCCAGCATGGGAGCGGACATATGAAAAAGACTTATTTGATGAAGTCCAAGCGCGTCTATGTACCGTCGAGCGGGCAATAATCACGACGCCGCCGCGTGATGAATGACTGAAGACTGGACACACTGAGAAAAACGAGTCAAGACTCTTCTGCACAGCCATAGTCACGTGGTATCATTTTCTTGTCGCGTCTGCCGCGTTTTGACTTACTCTCCTCAACCTTTACTATAATGCCAGCAGAACGAGCGGGTGTGCGTTTCTCTTTCTTATGATTGTTTTTCCATGTCTGACATGGGTATCTAGTACACGGTCACCATGTTTCTCATCGACATATCTTCGTCGATGGGTAAACTCAGAACAGTCCATCTACAAAGCTCAAAGGGGCAGACAGTCACCAAAGAAATGACAAATCTTGAGTGGTCTTTACAGTTTGTCAAACTCAAGATCCAAGAGATGGTGTGCACAACAAACTATTCTATTTACTCGTCTCCTCATCGATAGGACAGATATTTAATGGCCGGAAAACGGATCAATGTGGTGTAATTGTCTTTGGCTCAGAAGGTACTTATACTGGACATGCCTGTTCGTTGCATATACTGAACTTGACAACAGAAACTAAAAATATTGTAAACACTGCAAATGGAGGTTACGATAACGTTCTTGAATATATTCCAATCGCCCAACCCAATGCTGCAACCATTGCCAAGGTCGATGCCCTTCAAGCCTCATCTACTTCAGGCGATCGTACGAACCTTCTTTTACATTCTTTTCAATTTTGGAAATTAATTTAATACTGTTAGCTATTGACGCCCTCATCGTCGGTGTTGAAACTCAAGCACGTTATCTCGCCAAGAAGCAGACCTGGACTCGCAAGGTTGTCCTTGTCACAGATGGAGAAAGTCCCATTGAAATCGAAGACTGGGAGTCAATTATTAAGAAAATGGATTCCTTCAACGTCGCCTTGACAATCATGTGTGCTGCCTTGCTAACACCCCTCTCAAATTTTGGGCTGACCTTCAACCAGTGGTGTCGATTTTGACGATGAAGAATTTCCATATCATGAACCTGACAAGAACAACATGAAGGTGTGCCCGCTAGATTTCGAATACATCAACACGTCTAAGCATTAATGACAGCAAGTCAATGAACAGTTTTATCATCAGTTCATATCCAGCATGCAGAATGGCGTTATGGGGACATGTGGTCTTGCTCTGCGCGAAACAGCTATGCCGGACATTAAACTAGTTCGCTCAACTCTCATGGCAAACGTCCTTCGTCTTGGCGACGTTGACACGCGCGGCGAAGAGGCCGTCGAACTGTCAGTCAAGACAAACAAGTGTACTTCGCTGGCACGACCCAAGGGTTGGAAGAAGTTTGCTTTGAGAGAGGCTAATTCAGACGATATGGACGTGGACAGAGACGAAGGGGATGAAGCCGCCGCTGCTAGGGCGGTATATGCTCAGCTCAAGATGCGAACGGAATTTTATGTCGACCGGAATGCAGGCGATGAAGACGGGGACGGCGATGTTGATATGAAGAAAGAGGAGGACGAGGACAAAAAATTGTTGGAGAGAGACGAAGACGAGCCCGCAGAGCCAAATGTGGAGAACCTTGAGAAAGTCGAGAAAGAAGAACTTGTCCGCGGATTCAAATATGGAACGACTTACGTCCCTTGTCCGGATGGTCAATTTCCCAAGTTACTGACAAGAAAAGGTATCGAAATATGTGGGTTCTTCCCTGCGAAAAATGTGTGTTTTCTTTTGCGTTGAGTGTATAAAATAGCCAATGACTCGAATTTTTTAAACAGTTTCGTCGAGAACTCTCAATGGACGAAATTCAATACATTTGGGCCGACCCTTCTTCCCCACAACAACAAGTTGCACTGTCCTCCATTATTCAAGCTATGGAAGAAAAAAACTTCATGGCCATTGCTCGTTGGGTATCTCGAGACGGAATGGACCCTAAGATGGGCGTCCTGAAACCTGTCCTATTTGACAATGTCGATTGTCTAATCTGGAGTCATGTCAGTTCTGTGTGATTCACGAAGTTGATAACTAATGCAAGACTTAACTCCAGATGCCCTTTGCAGATGACGTCAGGAAGTACAATTTTCCGTCCCTCACGCATCTCGTCAATAAGAAGGGTGAGGTTCTGACCGAACATCCTTATTTGCCTACGGAAGATCAGCTCGAGGCCATGAGCAAGTTTATAGATGCCATGGACCTGGCAGACGCCGGTGAGAAAGACGAAGAAGGGTGTGTACGCTGATTTTTCTCTTATGTCTTGACTTCATCTCGACCTTTCGTCTTCAGCAACCGGCAGCCATGGTTTAGCACTCTGGAGTCATATAATCCTGCCATCCACCGCATCAAGCAAGCCATGTTCCACTGTGCAATTACAAATGACGTTGCGAGCAATCCACTCCCACCACCACATCCTGAACTCTTGAAATTCTTTAACCCCCCAAAGAGGGTGCTGAAACGTGCCAGAGAACCATTGGAAGAATGTAAATCTGTTTTCAAGGTGAAAGCAGGTAAATTATTCTTTATCTGAAGGCTTAACATTCTGTTCGACTGTTGATCCGATTTTTATAGTTCCCAAGAGAGTTGCGAAAGCTAGGAAAGATGGGCACGCCCATGCTATGGAAGAAGACGACAACTTGCTCCTTTTGGATGGTAAAGCCCCCGCAGAGCGTACTCAAGGTCCCTCTGTATCGAAAGCTAAACTCATGCAAGCATCGGCTACTACCAGTCCAAGTAAACAAAAGGCACCAGCACGGAACGCAGACGACAGCGAGACGGAGGAGGAAGAGGAGGAAGAGGTTCTTCTCCTTGATAAGGCGAAACAGAGTACACCTGCTCCCACTGTTAAGGGTAAAGAATCATTGCCAACGCCCGCACGGTCTGTCTCGCCCGATGTGGATCCAGGTCGTGCGCCAGGGAGGATCATTGGCAATACGTATCCTTTGAGGGATTTCAAGAAGAACACTGCCCAGGGAGATCTCGTGTCGAAAGCTGTTCAGGATCTTTCAGCAGTGATTGTGGACGTAGTATCAAAGCCTTTTGCATCGAGAAGACACGACGAAATGATTGAGTGCATGCAGATACTGAGGAAGACTTCTTTAGAGGTTTGTTGGTTTTCTTCCATTATCCTTTCTTTTGCCGTTGATTCTGGCATCTCATGTTGTTTCCTTTTTATCAGGAAGACGAAATCGATTCTTGGAACGAGTTCATTTGTGAATTGAGAGGAAAATGTCAGTCGAAACCTGGGAATCCGGCATTTTGGAAAGAAGTCTGCGAGGTTGGTAGAGAGCTTAGTCTGATCAGCAATAAAGAGGCGAAGAAGCAAGGGGGGCAATCTAAGGTGACGGAAAAAGAAGCCGCAGAGGTGAGCTATCTCATTTCTAGTCTCGACCTTGGACAACTTAAGGATTTTATGTAGTTTATCTCAACTTAGAATTTAAAAGGCGTGTTTTTCGAACCTACGTGTGCGGTATGATAAGACTTCTGTACAATACTCCCTTTTTCTGTCTTATACAATTAGGAACTCTTACTCCACCATCCTCCAAGAAGACTACTAAGACCCCCAGTGACCGATGTAGAATGTTGAGAAACTGGCGCCGGAACAGGCTCCGAAACATGTTCCTCAACTTTCGCTTTTGGCACCACTTTCTTCTCCGGTTGTTGCTCCGTTCTCATTTGACCAGGCGTTGTGGTTGAAGGCCCCTTTCCAGCTTTTTTGTAAAGATGGTCCGTGTCCAATTTAACGTAATTAAGAGCGATATTGAAGAACAGGGGCTTTTCATATGTCGAAGGTTCGGCATCAACAGAGCCCCCGTTATATGCAAACCAGTCGCGTTTATATTGGAGGCTGACAGATATGACAGCGTTTTCAATTTCCTTGATGTCGTCGTTCACAAGGGAGAAAAAGCGAGGGGTGCCGCCGTTAATCAAATCTGATTCAGATAGGGATAAACTTGACTTTGTTTCACGAATGTAGATAGTTGCGCGTTGCAAGAGGGTCAAAGCCTCAGCGTACTTCTTCACAGCTGCGTAGCATCGTGCAAGGAATACGCATCTGCGGCTGTTGGTAAATGATAGGCGGGCATCTATGGCAGAAGCGAGGTCTGGACTATCATCGACGATACTGAGTGTGCGCATTTGCACCAGGCTTTGGACGACCGTATCAAGGAGCTTAACAATGGCGGGATTGAGTCGACTGTCAACGTCAGGCTTGCCTCTGGCGAAGGGTGATTTTGAGAAACTGCTTTTGGACCGTTCAACATTGCTCGATGCTAGTAATGTGCCCATAAGGAGTAGATCACGTTGAATACGACGGGAAAGGAGCTGATACACAATGTATGCATGAACGAAGTGGATATCACGTCCTTGATTGGCAGTGTTGCCTGTAACCTAAGAATGAATCAGAAATGTGCCGTCACAAGAGCAACCGATGGATTACCTGCTGGCTTTCGTGCAACTTCCGTGCAACTTCCTCGGCATCACTAAGAGATGAAAGAACTGCATCATAAGCAGTCACGCCTGTCTTTGATTTTTTGACCTCAGACTTCTCAAGCGCCAACTCGGCGGTTTCCACCTTCACGAAAGCGTCTACCAATTCAGGGTATCGAACAGGAACTGGTTGACCTTCCCAGAATCGTTCGTGGAGGCTTGACTTTGAATTCGCTGTCTGCTCGGCCTCAAGCTTCTCAACCAAGGAGTCACAACTCTCCACGATTCGGTTTTTATATTTTGGGAAAAGTTCGGCTACGATACCGTTGACGTCGTACGCCCTTGCATGACCAAGTTCATGGGCGCAGTAGCGAATTTCTGGGCTGATTTCATCTGAGAAGAGGGTGGCAAGGGCTTGATCACGACTGGTTGGCGCTGCATTGGCAAGATTGTCAAGAAGACCTCTGGCAACGCTGAGCTGGATAAGAGCGTCTTCGAAATCGTCGCGATAACGAAGGAAGCGACCATTGAGAATGATAGTATAAACAGTCACTTCGATGACATTTTCTGCAGACATGCGTGAAGAAGCGTAGAGGGCTTGACACAGAGATAACAAGCGCGTGGACCAATTGACTGCTCGACGGAATCGACCTGTAGCACTATGGCGAAGCGAACTGGCACGCCCTTTGTTCGATGGCTGGAGGGAGTCATTAGTTAGCTCTTGAGCATACGCCCATGCACGCTCAGCCTCGAATAGGAGTAGCTGCAAACTGGTAGGTGCAAAATCAGACTGGCTAACTTCAGGATTAGAAATGAACACACTGTCCGTCTTTCACAGAATCTGGATTTAAAGCAGGTAATTTCTTGAATTCCTTCCCCTTCCCATGCGTCATCTTGAAGGTTGACCTTAGACGATGCGTCCTGTTAACACAATGATTTCTATATTCTTGTATGAGTAAAGGCCCACTTGAGTTGAAAAGAAGAACAAGTATACCGATAACGATGGAAATCATTATACCGTAATCCATATGCATTGCGATGCTCGTTCGCAACCTGTAAGGCTTGGGCGGAGTTAGTGGTCAGATTTATTTCAATGCTGGTCGTCTTCACCTTGGAAAACTACGACAGCCGCAGGCTTCTGATTGCTAGTCATTTACTGAGAATGTTCTGTAATAATCGACAATATTCCAGACAGATGAAAGACCGAGAATAAGATGCGTTTCAAGTCTTACAGGATTTAGATGCAAAGGCCCCATCTGGCAACCGCTAGTCTGCTTTTCCCCGTCATGGCAGAAGAAACTGAACTCCTCCCACCCACACTTCAGAACGTCCTTGACCAGACGACCCTCAAGTGGATTTTTTGTGGTATGTTACAATTCATAAAATTCTGTGACAATTGCTTATATCCTGGATTTTCTTAGGAGGAAAAGGAGGTGTTGGTACGCGTTTTCAACCAAATCATCAAATTTTTCTCTGTTCAAACCCTTCTGCACAGGTAAAACAACGACATCTTGTTCTCTCGCGATTCAGTTAGCCAGAGTGCGCGACTCAGTACTTCTTATCGTATGTACTTTTCGGCTACTTCCAGCACTCAGATCCTCAAATTCCATCCTACAGTCTACAGATCCCGCTCACAATCTATCAGACGCATTTGGCCAGAAATTTTCCAAGGATGCAACGAAAGTCAACGGATTTGACAATCTGTATGCTATGGAGATTGACCCGACAAGTGCCATCCAGGAGATGGTTGAACAATGTACGTGGTTTCTGCGGGATTCTCTTCACTTTTCCACTACTAATACCCGTCCTTCAGCTGATACCAACGGTATGATGGGCTCAATGATGCAAGATCTTGCCTTTGCCATTCCTGGCGTTGACGAGGCCATGAGTTTTGCGGAAATTATGAAGTGAGATTTAGTTCTAATGATTCTACAACCATTGGTCATGAAATTATCATACGCAGACACGTCAAGTCCATGGAATATTCCGTGATCGTATTCGATACAGCACCGACAGGCCACACTCTACGTTTCCTATCGTTTCCAACTGTATTAGAGAAAGCTCTGGGAAAGTTGAGCACACTCGGTTCGCGGTTTGGGCCAATGATTAGTCAGGTAAGGTGTAATTTATGCAAGCTTTCAGCAAAACCATCGTATTAATTGCGACTCTTTTGCTAGATGTCTGCCATGATGGGTGGCGAGGCATCTTCACAGGAAGATATGTTTGCCAAACTTGAAAACATGCGCGCAGTTATTACGGAGGTCAACACCCAGTTCAAAAATCCTGTATGCATCCCCTTTATCGGTAGATTCTTGACGATTGAACCTAATTCTAAGGAAAAAACTACGTTTGTCTGTGTCTGCATTTCCGAATTCCTATCACTCTACGAGACGGAACGCTTAATTCAAGAATTGACTGCGTATGAAATTGATACCCACAATATTGTGGTCAATCAGCTTCTGTTCCCTAAGAAGTGTACGTCTGAATTCTGTGTTGGAACATGAATCTGATGGTGTCCATTTATTAGCATCAAATTGTGAGCACTGTAGTGTGCGCCACAAAATGCAACAGAAGTATTTGAATGAGGCCCATGAGCTTTATGACGAATTTTTCCATATAGTGCAATTGCCATTACTTACAGAAGAAGTGCGCGGACCAGACAAGCTGAAGGCTTTCAGCAGCATGCTTGTAGAACCGTACACCCCCCCTCAGGATTGAGTTCCTTTGTCGGTTATTTTATTCCCAAGGATACTTAAATACTAGAAATAACATGCACGACAGCGACACTACAGTAACAAATATTAAAGAATAAGTGAAAGGGCATGGTCAATACAATGATTACTATGAATGATCTTGGTCCATGGAATAAAGATTTGGGTGATAGAAGTCATGATACAAGGAGACGTTCCACAGTTTCTGTCCAGTCAAAGCCCTCACCGTTTCCTAATGGAGCCTTCTTCCAACCTGTTTGGCGTCTCTTCTTGGTCACCTTTCCAGCAAATTTCTTCCCTGAGATTTGTTCAGCGAGACCTTTAACCTCTCCAAAGTCAGTCGAAGCCTGAGCTTTAAGCCAAGCAGCATTCTTTGAGCGATGTACCAAACAATCGGAAGTTGTGTAGCCATTAAGATTGCCTTCGTAGCCTTCGGATAACCCCTCCGTCATCGGAGAGCCGTCTTTTCGTAGAGTTCCTCCATTCGTCTTCTCCAGAATTTTGGAAATATCCAAGCTTTCTCCTGGAGGAATTGAAATTGGCTGCGATGGCGTCACGCAAGGCATGTCAACTTCTTTCCGCAATACGTTATCAACATCAACGGCCGAGAAGAACGCAACACCCTGCGGGAGATCGTCCATACCAAGTTTGAATGAGAACATGCAACGGGTCCATAAGTTGGCGATTTGCAGAGCAAGTGCGGCTCGATATTTATCTTCTTCGGCGACCAGATAACGAAGTTCGTCGTGGACGGACATCAGGTATCGTGCTTTGATGTCATACTTATTGATGAGGTGGGTCACCGATACAATAAGCATGTGGAGATAATCGACCCCGGATGACTGTACAACCCAATTGATACGCGATGGCATGTAGTCTGTGCCGAACCCTTCTGGAAGATACTCCTTGGAGAGAGCATACGTAACACCACAACCGAGGGCAGGAGTCTGTGGTTTATCGGATTGAGCAATTTCTTCGAGCTTGTTGAAGAGGTAGGTCTCTGTTCCTCCGAACCAGAACTTCCGGTCGAACAGGTCCGCTCGGTGGGTGTTCTTTCCTTTTGTTGACGCATACAAGTTCTCAGCCAGTTTCTGCGCTTCCTCGGCTCGCATTGACGAATTCGATTGGAGTAAAAGCAAGACTGCATGTCGCATACCGGCACCATAGATTCTCGAATAGTTAAAAACTTTTGCCTGGTCACGAGAGATGCCCAAGATGCTGGCGGTTTTCGAGTGCAAATCAGTTCCAGCTGCCTTGGTACCCTCCAATGTCATCCAGCCAATGGCAGATGCTCCGTGTAGTCCAAATTGTGCGTCACCCATGCAACTTGATATCCAAAGTTCCTCGCTATCCACATCCGCGCCAACAATGGCATAACCTTCGGGAGCGCGTACCATGGCTTTGAGTTCAGAGCCAACCCTGTTCTTTTTCGCATTGCTAGCTGTCAGCCAAGTCTTCTCAATGGCTCTCCGTGTGACCGTTCCCATCGAAATGACCTGAGGTAGAATGATGCCGTACTTCTTCTGTATAGCCGGCGGGTTGGGGAGTCCCAGCGTACGGTTAGAATTCTGCCATATAACTAGCTGGTTTAGTATACGGTCTCGGGCACTAATCCAGTAGCTGCAAAGGGCGTTCAAATCCAATGCCTCTTTAGCTTCGTTTGCTGGACTTTTTAGTGTTCCATCCTGAACATATTTAATGAAAGTTTTGCCCAGAGGGTTTGCAACATTAGCATCTTCACCGTCTTTGTGAGGTAATTTGTAGAAGTTGAAGCCACCACTAAGGACTACTTCTGCTAAAGTTGTATCAGCTGGGTCGTAGAAGCTGACAGATTTGGCACGAGTCTGAAAGTTGGAATTGGCAGGAACGCGGAATGTCCAGCCATGCTCACGGGAATAGAAGAGCGGGTAGCCAGACCACGATAAGCGAAGAAGGATGGGGGCGATGCGAGTTCGTACAGTAACCTGTAGAGATCCAGGCGGCATTCCCTTCTTGGGTGCAGTCGCATCCCAGTACCACTTCGGCCAGAGGACGGGTGGTGGCTTAGCAGGTTTTGACTTTTTCACTTTCTTGGGCTTGGGAGCAGAGGAATTCTCAGGAAGTCGAAGTGTCCAGTCAAGTTGAGACAACCATGGATCGGCTTCGCGTTCTGCTGGTGGAAGTTTTAAGAGGTGATTGCCAAGAGCAACAATTTTACGACGGATATGGTCGTCCTTCTCTCCTCGACACAATGCGAGGGAAAGCGCAGTGTCAATCGACTTCAGTTTTCCGCTATCCAGATGTTTCACAGCAGGTTTCGAGAGTAGGCGCCGAGTCTTCTTCCCTTGCATGAGTACCATCGCGATCTTTATTTCGTCTGACAGGATATGCCAACCTTCTTTTGTGTCATAACGTAATGGCTGATCGTCATAGGAAAGTTGCAGGAGTAGGGGTATCAACCGTTCCATTGGTGCATCGGCAAACGGGTCAGCGGACAATTGAAGATACCAAGCTGGATTGAGGTCTTTATGAGCTCCGACTCGAGTTACTTTTTGTTCGTCCTCGGCGGGTGATTCAGAGGCGGTCTAAGAAAATAAGTCACCATTTTGTCTGACAAATTTTAGAATCGTGCAAACCTCTGAGGGAGGCAAGACACCTCTTGATTTACTTGCAACTTTTGGGGTCCAATCTAACTGACCAAGCCAAGGATCGTATTTCCATTTCTCTTCACTACTGCTCATGAGATCTCGAGCCTCTTCCGCCAGTTTTTTCAGTTTCGCTTCAACTTTTTCTTCCATTTCGCGATATACTGCCTCGGAGTTCTTCAGATATGTCTCCCAGTTCTCATCAACAGTCAGAAAAGGAGAGCCCATAGTCAGCATGCCTGCGAACGAAACTGGATGTGGACAAGCAGATAAAAATGCGGGAAGGGTCACAGCGTACACCTTGTGTGTAACTTGAACATCTGTCGCACAGTAGTCCAGAAAGTCAGTAAGATTTTCGCGAACTTGGTCCGGGTCCGCCGACAACAGGTCACTTCTAATCTCCTTACTCAAGTCAATGTTACAGTGAAGTTTGGCCACGTCTGCGAGAGAATTTGCTGCAGTGATGTCCTCCCACCGCTTAACTATATCGATAGACGAATGCTCTCCTTCGGCACTGGAACCGCTTTGAGTCTGCAGTTCGAGAAGACTTTCTTCCATAGCCTGGTAAAGTTTACGGAATTCCTCTCGTTTCGTTTCATCTGTCTCCTGCGCCTCACGTTCTTTGACAGACTTCATATAACCAATAACAGCTTCCACCGCTTCTTCCCGTTGTTCCTCTTCCATCATCTTTGACTTCCGATATTTCGCCCAAGCCGGCCGCTGATGGGAGGAAATGCCAGTCACTGCAATGTGAAGAGACATTGTGTCGATGAAACGATTGCCATTGGCGTTTACATCATATTCATCTAAAATCCTGACACGGTCATATGAAACATTATGGCCAACAATTACTTTGGGGAAGGAAGGGTTACCCAAAGGAATAAATTGCTGGGGATCGTCGGATTCCCCAAGTAGCCACGGAGATATCCATGCATACCACGCGTTTGGCGTGGCTGCGCAGGCTATGATCGGATATGGATGATGATTGGGCATAGTTTCCACGTCGAATGTCAGCATGTCTTCAGGTTTTTCGTCGTGATAGGGTGCTTCGACATGTTCACTATAGCTCGAACCATCTGAGGAATAATAATACTTCGTCCAACCACTTTGAATGTGCCAGCAGTCCGGTTTGGGCGGGATTTGTGTAGAGGCATATGTTCTAGCCAGAGAAAGCCATGGCTCCGATGCACGAACGCCGATACGATGGAAATGCTGGGAAATGTCTACGCCCTGGAGGGCTGGGAGCCGAAATGTGGTATCAGGGAGTACTGAACCTTGTGAGGGGTCAAGACCATGAAGGGAGAGGTGCTCTTTGGAGATTTGGACATACGAAGGAGGGGGGGCAGGAAATGAGGCAGACTTGAAGATCTGACGGTGAAGTCCACGAGATAAGAGTTGAACACCCAGTTCATTGTGTTTGACTACAGCTAAAAGGATCAGACAATGTCTGCAGATACACTATGGGTTTTTGCCTACCGTAGCGTAACCGAACCGAATCATCTTGGTCTGTAACGTTCTTTCTTTTCACTTCTGGCCGCATATTGAATGAGGTAGGACTATTCGCAAGGGGTTTTGGATGTAAAGACTGCACACTCCTCTTAAAATTACGAAACGGATTGACGGAAATTGGTAGGATCCATGGAGTGAGTTTCATTCCAGAGATGTTAAGAAAAAGTTAATGTCACAAGTCACGAACATGCGCATGTGACATATCGTGGTTTAATTAGTCTTTGCTTAGACTCGCCTATCTTCACTTCGATTTCGAAAGGTGAATTGTCTATCAAAACTTCTTGAATAATTAGGCTAAGTTAAACTTATGCGTAGACGCATCATTCCCTCCGAGTCATTGCCGTCACAAGCCATTCTCTAACTTTTCCTGGCGACCGGACTACACCTCTGGAGTCGGGACTCTGGAGACACCGCTGAAATGAGTTCCAACGGCAGGGATCGCCTCGGCAATCTCTTACTGCCCTTTTATGATGGAAATTACTTTTCAGATGACGAGTTGAAACAAACGCTTAACCAAATTGCTCCGTCGGAGACCGGCGCCTACGAGGAGCTTTTGCACTGCTTGGTCTTTCCCGAGAGTAATATATCTCGATCTGTCCTCGAACTTGTCCTTTCTGGTGAAGCTGCATTCCTTTTGCAATTTCTTATGCTGATCCCTTTCTCCAGCTAGCGAAAGTCGTGATGTCCTTGGAAGTTGGTTGATTCAAAATCTCCCTGCAGTACCGGACCATTTTTCTACGTCTTCAACAGCTATTTCAGCTTTGAAAAAACTCTCACATTCTATTCCTTTTATCCACCCTTTTGAGCGCGAGGCATATTTTAAATTGAGCAATTACAGACTCCAGGTCGAATATTCCACATCTGTTATCGAAGCGCTGATACGCTTCATCAATACGTCTTCAAGCTCTTCTCTTGACGTTCATGGTTGCATTCCGCTCGAGGAAGATGGTTTTGTCATCAAAAATAAGCAATCTCAGCGTTCTCGAACTCAAGACATCCCATCCGCGTACCCAATGGTCCAGCCAATGAAGGCGTGCGTTTATACATAGTCTCTTGCAAAGGAAGCAAAGTTAACATTTGGTGGTGCAGCGCTCTGTACTTTGAAAGTGCAGATGGCTTCGGTGAATGGCGAATTCTGATATCGACACGTGCTGATCGTAACCTTCGTGAGGCTCGTAGAAGGGACGCCAAATTTTTCAGGATAATCGTGAAGAAAATCAAGTGAGTCACTACACAAACAACTGGACTCATCTTACGGAGATTTGCAGGGAACTATCCAACGGCCACTTTTCAGACGACAACCAGAAAAGGCTGACCGGAGGTTTGAATACGGAGGTACCAATCTATGAAGCAAAGATGACAAGAGACTCGAGATTGGTAGTGAGTGGCTTGCTTGATGATCAGTTTTGCCCCGCTGACGTTTTGATGTAGTATCAAGTTGACTGTGCCCCAGAATATGATTCTAGTGTGCGTATAGTTTATTTATGATTTTCGTGTTCTTGGACATGAAGCTCCTCTAGACTGAGAAGCAGCTCATCAAGATTTTCGGCATCTATACGCACGCTCAACTTGACAAGCGACTATGGGAGTCCCTAAGTCGTCAATTAATGAAAAGGGGCGTTGAATACCGAGAGCGATGTATCTTCAGAAATGCGCCATCTCTCGCTGGTGATAATGTATATGGTCCAGCGTGCTTCCCACCAATGGAGAAACCAGCAGAAGATGACCAAATTGTTCCATCCATTCCCTCAGAAAATTTGGAAGAAGTAAGATCCAACCAATAATACTGGCCAAGTTCGTGTGCTGACACCTTGTCCTGTGCAGATACATTCCCTTCTCGTGTAAGTTATTGCGTTGTATTGACATTATCATGGATTTCGTTAATGAGGTCAGCCTCGAGAAATTTGTTACATTTTCACAGGTATCGAATTATTTATCTCTTTCTTTCGCTAATAAAACTGACTGGCCTTCACCGGAATAGGCGCTTCTCAATAGTAAGTCCATAATTGAATCCAAGACCTTTACTGTAATTAACCTGGGTAGGCATGATCGCGGATCTTGATATTGCCCATGTATTCGACGTCAGGTGCGTAGTCAAACTCACCTTCAGAAGTGACCTGTTTCTTAAAATGGAAAATACGCAAGTCCTGCTGAGATGGAAATTATTCAACATCCATACTCCTGTTATGTCATTGGCAGAAGTGGTACGGGGTACGTCAGGAAGCTCGCTGAGAACAGATTGATGGTTTTCATACCCACACTTATAGCAAAACGACAACCATGCTCTTCAAGATGCTCGGAATTCAGAGAGCGTACGAGAAGCAACAGAGTTCGATGCCGAAGCCGAGACAAGTCTTTGTTACTCAGTCTCGTGTTCTTGCGGTCAAAGTGGAAGAATACTTTGCCAAACTTTTGGATTCTCTAGCAACGGGAAATAAAACCAAGGAAGAACTTGCTCATATGATCAAATCTAAACGTCAACAACAGGAAGAGAGTCTTGTCGACATAGATGATGATCAAAACTGGCGACCTGATTTGCCATCGAAATATAGCGAGCTTCAAGACCAACACTTTCCATTGTTCCTCACATTTGACAAGGTAGGTGTATATACCGCAGGCATTACAACAGCTTAACGTCTATCGACTTCCAGCTCGCCTCATTGCTTGAAGCTGATATCTCTGCAAACAAACACCTGGACAGCAGGAAAGGTCGACTTGTAAATTTTGATGCGTTTCTGGCGTCGTATTGGCCCCACTTCTCACAGACTTTGAAGAAAGGGCTTGGTGAATAGCTTCCATTCTCTTTTAGATATTTTATCTGATTGGGATTAGATCCTGCTCTTGTTTACAGTGAACTCATAGGTATCACTTGTCTCTCAGGTTGTACCCAGTATTCTCATGATTGTTTAAGGCGTCATTGAAGGTTCCGAGGAATCGCTTAATCATGAAAGTCGATATCTTGACAAAAATGCATATGAAAACCTCAGCTCCAGAACTCAATATGCATTTGCAACTCAACGGGAAATTATATATGGTCTATTTGTCTTGTATCTCAAATTCAAAAAGATGCATGGTGACTACGACGCGGCGGATAGGTATTGCTTTGAACAGCCTTGCCAAACTACTCTGACTCCGTTCCAAAGAACACACCGAATCCTTCGTGTCTTTCAATCCATGGGCGTTCCTGGTGAAAAAATTGATTACTTGTGAGGGGACTGTTCATGGATCATTCATTTCGACAACTCAGTTGTCTCTCTAGATATGTAGACGAGGCTCAAGATAATCTGCTCATTGATGCTTTGTGTAAGCCGACTTCTCAACTTGCATGATACTGCACTTATCTGGCGTTTAGTATTGAGATCCTTAACCAAGAACCCTGATGGAATGTTTTGGGCAGGTGACACGGCACAGACAATCTCTGTTGGAAGCTCGTTCAGATTCAATGATTTGAAAGCCTTTTTGTTTCGCCTTGAAGTAAGGCGTGTTTTAGAAGGAATTTTGAGAGTGATTAATTATCCATCCCCCAGAAAAGACGAGAAGATTCATTTTTTAAAACTGGTGCTTCGTTCATGCAAGAACCACCTCGCTCATTCCACCTGACGACCAACTATCGCTCACATGGTGGTATTGTCCGTTGTGCTCATTCGGTGATAGAGCTCATCACCAATTTCTGGCCTTACGCCATCGATGTTTTATCTCGTGAGAGGGGTGTCGTTGATGGTTCCAAGCCGGTGTTTTTCTCGGGCTGGGATAGTTCGACTGTTCGATACGTAAGAAAATCACTGTCACTTTTCTGGTTCTCGCTTTGTTAATTCACTCATACTCGACAGGAACAATTTTTATTTGGAGAATCGTCAGTCGCAGTTCACCAATTCTCCAAAATAGAATGTTATTGATACCTTTTGCAGCGGAAGACCCGTCGAATTTGGGGCACAACAATGTTAGTGTGTTTTACGAGACCTTTTGCACATCTGACATTTAGTGACAGGCATCCTTGTCCGTAACGAGGCGTCACGCGAGGAACTTCGATCTCAGGTCGGCGAAATTGGCCTGATACTGTAAGTTGTTGTTATTTACTGAAGTTCCATAAGTTTATGTCTTTTAGGACGCTCTATGAAAGCAAAGGACTCGAATTTGATGATGTGAGATATCAAGCATTTGTCTGGATAGCAGTCCGAATCTAAATTTTGGTTAATAGGTGCTATTGTACAAATTCTTTGAGGATTCCAGCGCCGATCTTTCTCAGTGGCGTGTTGTCCTGAATTTACTCCATGAGAAGAGTCATATAGATATTTCTGCTCCAGAGTTCGATAACAGTCGTCACGCTGGTATTTGTACTGAGGTGCGTAGTTCATGACTTTGTCTTCGTCCACTATGTGATCCCTCGTCTTCATCTTTATCAAGTTGAAGTTTTTGTATGTTGCCATTACTCGTGCGCGTAAGAACTTGTGGATTGTGGATTGTTCGGAAAAAAGCGAGCCTTTGCGAGTACGTATTTTTATCATACGTATTTATCATAAATTAAGAAAGTTCAGATCTTTTGGCAAGAACGAGACGAGGTTCAATGTTGTACTCCTGGATCAGACATTCCTCGCCTCGCTGTGTCTTCCTCACCAAAGGAATGGGAGAAGACAGGAAGAGCCCTTTTTACCAACAAACGTTATGTCCAGGCCATGCACTGCTTTGAGCGTGCAGGGCTCGATCGTGAGGCTGCTGTTTCACATGCCTACTTTCTCCGTGAGCAAGCACGTACAACAATACCTACCACTTCAAAACAGAGCGTCCGTCGATACCAACAGGCATTCTGTAATGCAGCGGAAGCATTCCTTCGGTGCTCTGAGTCAGCTATCAATCCCAAAGAGAAAAACACCTATTTGCGTAATGCTGGAGACTGCTACGAGAAAGCGGAGGAAGATTTTAAAGCGGCTGAGGCGTACGAACACGCGCAAGAGTTCACGAAAGCTGCCAAATTATATCGCAAGACTGCTAAATTTGATGACGCAGTTGCGGTCGTCACTGCTCATCGAGAAAAGATAGATGACGAAGTGGCCGAAAATATCATCGATATAGCCAAGCTGTTCTATTTCAAGAACGGTGAACTACAGTATGTCATGAATTTCTCTGCCCATATCTACTGCAGCTTAGTACCTTCCTTACACACCAGGAAAGCTAGCAAGCTCTTTTATTCTGTGGACGAACAGCTCGAATACTTGGAGGACTTTGATCTTGATGTTTCAAGGGCAGCATTGTTCGAGGAACTTGGCAAATATTACGATGCTGCGAAGATTCACTTGTACGAAGGGAGAACTCTAGATGCGATTCAACTCTTCTTGAAGGACAACACCAATGTGGCCTCTCTCCACTGCGGTAGAGAGTGCATTCTCCGTGGTCTGTGGGAGAATGTATCGTTTGGCATGAAAATTTCCGAACGCCTTACAGAAGTAGTAGAAGAACTCCTAAACTACGCTTCCTCGTTAAAAGACATTGGCGTTGCCACTGATGAGGTTGGTAATCAAGTTTGACATAGCTATACGATACCCTCACTAATTATAACATCTCTTGAAGTTATCGATATTCCAGAGCCTTAAATCGCGAGATCTCCGCACTTTGCGTGTCTTAGGAACCAAATTCGAGTCTCAGGAAAATTTCACATCAGCTGTTTTCTGTTTCGACCATGCTTTCAGCTCTATACCGAACATGTACGGAATGACTTCACAGGATGTCTCCGGTTTCCTCAAAGATTTCTTGCTTTTTTGTCGTACGTTGTACCGCATAGCCGTAACCCCCAATCCGTGTCAAGATGAAAACATTTGCAAGTTGTTCTCCATCATGCCTTCTGGCAAAAACTATTTCTTGTTGCCGCCTGGCACCTTCCTTTATAACGAACTCGCCGGAACACTTGCTTTATTGGTTCCGAACGAACACGGGGCAGTAATTTCGGAATGGGATTTATCACAGGGATTCAAACGTTCTCTCCTAAATCGTCTCAAGGCAAGGATCACTGGTGAAAATGATGCTTGTAAGCAAGCCAGGGCGTTCAACCCGTGTCTTCCCTTCATCATCAACAACGGACATTGCAATAGGAAGAGTTGTCCCAATGAACATCTGGGAACAGCTTCTCTAGGACAAAACTGGTTTCAACTCAGGATCAGAATTCACTTGCAACAAATTCTTGTCATCCAAGGCTTAAGAATGGTACCAATTAATCCCAATGAAAGGGTAAAGCAATACCGGTATGCAAGTTATTGTTATTTTTTCTTGCTCCTACTCATAACTTACAGACATTGGATAAGTTCACTTTTTGATTCTCTGTTCCCACCTTTGCTTCGGCTCGGGCACTTCGCAAATCTCGACATCACCACCATACCCGAAGCACCGAAAGCACTTCCTATTCTTGAAAGCTATTGTAAAGAGATCCTTTTTTGGCGACAACATATCACGAGGGATCCAAAACTCTTGACAACGGCCTATCAAGTGGTCAGGATCGTATTTTACTTCAACAGGCTACAAGCTCTTCCAAGCATAATACGTTCTCCTCTGAGCGATTTGTTAAGGACCGTCCCAGAGTATAGTCGAAAAGAAGGCAGCAACTTCAATTTTATACTTCCCCGACTTGTATATGCATTGGCCGGAAATCAGATCCAAGGAATTGATTGTGGCATTCTGTCCCTGAAGTGCGTATAGAACTCTTTAACGGGCGACTTTATTAATCACATTCTGGCTGCAAGACATGTCCTTGAACAGTTTCTCCCCATCGATGCAAATACAATCTTCGATCTTATTGATATTATTTGCGGATCCCTTATCCTCCTTCGAAAGAACGGGATCCTTCACAATGTTACACTTCCCCTCAGTCAATTCAAAAATCTCCTTCGCATCATCAAGCTGGACACGGGCATGAAGTTGTCAAACATGAGTACACTCATCAATATGTTCACCACTTTTTGCAAGCAACTTCTTGAAACCTTCGTTGTACGCCCTCAACAGCTAGGTGACGACCAAATCGCAGTCTTGTCTGTAACGAATTCTGATGCCCTTTGGAAGCTCAATTCCTATACGAAAGGTCAGACCTCTTTACACTCGGTGCCCACCGCAATATTTTCCTTTCCCGACTGTGAGTATTTTCCTGCGTATTTCCGTGATTAGATGGATTGCTGAATCAATACGATTTGGATTTTCGAAGATGTCGCGCTCTCTGTCTAGGTTTGTCTCTTGTTGCTCCATCTAACCTTTCTTCTTCTGATATAGTTACACAGTTGGGTACAATGTCAACAACGAGATGTTACGAATGGAAATTTTATCCTCCTTCAGGGTATTGCGACAAATAAAGCAACCTCAAAATATGCTCAAAGAGTACGATTCTGCTATAAATGGCGAATTTTAAGTATTGACGTCTTTCAGCTACGCCTTTGCACGGCATTGGAGCGATATTGCTCGGACTATACCTAGGTTGATCCCTGACAGTAACATGGACGAAATGATCCAGTTGTATCACGCGAGTGAGGCAATGAATGCTAGACCACCCCAACGGGGCATACGCCGTGTCATCTACAAGAACGTCGCGGATATTCCTAAGTATCTAGAAGGTTCCTCATCATTTTCAAATCTTCGTGCGGACGCACCAGCGTTTGTGCCTAAACCTCGTACAACGGATGAATCAGGCATAGAGCCCGAGGGTGAAGTCGAAGAGCCCGAGGTGGATCACAGTGAAATTGTCAACTCTGCTCCGTCCGCGGAGCCCATAACAATAACAGAAGTCCCAGATGATATCTATGCACCCTCAGAAGAGCAACAAACAGATGCTGCCATCTTTTTCCAAAGACTCTACCGCAGACGACTCCGAGATCGCAAGTCGAGCGATCATCTTCAAGGTGTTTTGAGTTGTTTCCAGGAGTGTATGACTGAGTCTGCCAAAATGGAGTGGCCAGAAAAAAGTTACTACTGCCTGTTATTCCTAGGACCACTGCCACACGTTCACGTCTGCCTCAATGCGGCCTACTCTTGGGTAATAACCAATAAGAAACGAAACAAAGAGCGCTTCAAGTGTGCTGAGCATCAGGAATTAGAAGACATGCAAAAACGTCTTACCGAACAAAAGTAAGTTGTCACATCCTTTAACAATCGATCTCTCCTGAACTTAATGCTCTAGGAAAATCATCGACGAGATTCGAAGATTGCAAAAGGCGCTTAATCCGACATCCCCACTTCACCGGAAGCGAGACATTGAAGAGCTCAAGAGACTTGTGCTACAGGTCGAAGAAATGCTTGGTCGTGTTGCGCCTAGCGTTGCTCAAAACGTCGAAGAAGACATGCAAAGAGCAATCAAAGGCATCGTCGCAGTTAAGCAGCCACCAAAACCCAAAGCGAAACCTGACCTGAATGTGGACGACGAGTTCGTTGGCGAGGAATACGACGACTTCGGATACGATGACAGCAGATACGTTCACCAGGGGGCCACTGCTTTACAGGCCAATCAGGTCGAAGGAATGCTTGGTCGTGTTGCACCTAGTGTTGCTCAAAACGTCGAAGAAGAAATGCAACGAGCAAACAAAGGCGCCGTCGCAGTTAAGCAACCACCATGGCAAGCGAAACCTGCCCGGAATGTGGACGACGAGTTCGTTGGCGAAGAATACGATGACTTCAAATACCGCAGATACGTTCACCAAGGAGTCACTGCGTCCGAACAGGCCAATCTCAACATATTGGATCGGTATCTGGAGTTTGAAGGCAACGTGGTATCGCTTCTGTAGCCGAGAATCTCATGATATTTTCAGTTGAAAGAAAAAGTGGTAATGGTGATCATTATTTCAAGTCTTAGCGATTTCGATTGAGTTTAAAAATATTTGTATGAACGTAGCTACATCAATATATCACTTGCAAGGTCTGATCACGGATCCCTTTGATGCAGCAAAGCATATCTAAATGCATATAACGAGATCCGCTTGGTACTTGCAGTTGTTATAACTGTGAAATTCCATTCATAAGAAAGCACGAGCTTGCAGCATCCATATACGTGCATACTCGCCGCCCTTGCGAACCAGCTGCTCATGCGTTCCTTCTTCTATAACTACAGAATCATCCATGTAGCTATGCAGATATCAGGCCACCAACTTGTTCGTGATAAAGAAACAGAACGTACAGAATGAGATCAGCATGCCTTGTAAGATTGCCAAATCGATGTGAAGAGAAGATCATCGTCTTGCTACCTCTGAGCTTGCGAAGGCGTTCAAAGAGATCATGCTCGGCTGTGGGGTCCAAACTCGCCGATGGTTCATCAAACAATAAGAGGCCGACACTATCCTCAGAGACGACAGAGCGCATAAAAGTCCTTGATCTGTAATGGGTAGATTTGTCCCATTACTTGGGTAAAACATAACAGCAAAATTACCCACAATGCAATCCTCTGCATTTGCCCACCGCTTATCCCCCTATTGCCGGCCACACCTCCAGATCCATCGGGACTGCTCGAGATACCGCCCATCGCATTTCTCAAGCGTTTAAAATCCACCGGACGTCCAAATAAATTGGTCGTGCCTTGTGGTTGAGACGAATAATGATCTTGCACAGGACGTTCGAGGTATGTATCGTATTTTTCAGGCAGAATTTCAATAAAGCTTGATGCGCCACCTAGTTCGGCTGCCTTTTGTACCTTTTCCAGATCGACACCGTGTGGTGGATCGCCTAAGGAGATATTGTCGCGGATCTACAAGCAGAACCAAATTCGAGAGTGAGTAATGGAGAAAAATAGATGGACTACAAACATACGGAGAGAGGGAAAATGGTATAATCTTGAAAAAGAACGGATATAGCGCGCCGTAAATCGGGTAGTCGTATTGTCTTGATGTTTATTCCGTCTATGAAGATATGTCCTTCTGTTGGATCATATAACCTAGCGATCAACTTGAGAATTGTGCTCTTTCCTGAGCCGTTATTGCCTACGATTACCTATTCCACTATTGTTGAGTCGCCTGAGACCAACAAAGCAAAAAAAACGACGTACACAAAGATGCCCTCTCTCGATCCTGAAGCTAACATTGCGCAAGGCGTAAGACTCGCAGCCGGGATACTTGAAGCTGACTTGACGAAATTCGATACTAATTCCCCAATTCAGGCTCTGGCTGTCTTCGGGGAAAGGCAACCCCAACGTTGGGTCGTCGTAGTCTAGTTGGTTGGTATCTTTTCCTGGTACTTCTACTCTAACAATATTGGGTATCTTGATGGTCTCGTAGAGTAGCCTGACGGCAGTAAGCTTTTCTGTGATAGTGCCTGTCTCATCATATAAAGAGAAGGCGGTGAACGTAAAAGAGTTTGTTGTTTGTGTGATAAGACTGAGAGAGGCAAGTGAGAGTGGTATGGACGTCGGTTGTTCAACAGCGCGGAGCGTGAAAATAACCTAAAAGAGTTGTCAAAGGAGTCCTGTAAAATGAAAGTGAGCATACCTCCGGTAGCCCACGGAAGAGTTCCTGCAGAAGAACAGATATTGAGAATCCATCGCGCATCCGTGTATGTGTCACGACGACGTCGAAAAAGTCGCCCGCACTATCGGCCACACGTGAAATGGCTTGACGATACTCTTGTACGGACCATGAGCAAATCAGACGTCTTATCATCTGGAGACGAAAGGATGGTTATACCTGCAAGTAGGTAAGCGCCGATTCCACACGCCACAATTTCCTTCCTATGGGCAGGATTGCTGACGGCGCGCTTTAAACCTTCAGATTTTATGAAGTCGGCATTTGTTGTAGTAGCGGCCCAGACACCATCGCCGACAAAGGGCATTTGCACTTTTGACCATTGGAAAAAGGCATGGCCAAAACTAAACGTGGCAAGTAATAGACCATCGGGCTGGTCCTTCAACACGTTAGCAAGCACTGAAAACTGAGAAGTTAGTTGTATTGCTGTAGAAATTAAACGGAGTGTAGCAGTAACAGCATCGAATGCAATTGTGGAATGAGAGCCCTTTGGTAGGGTTTGTTCTAATTGTCGCTGAACAGCAGGATCATCAAACGTGGGTAGGTCCAAACGGGACATCGCATGGAAAATGTGAACAGAATAGTAAAGCTTGATCTGCACACGAAGGGGGAAAGCAATTCGTTGCTTGACATAGCGTAGTACACGAGTTGCAATGGAACATGTGAAGTTCCCAATTGCAACGTGGAAGAGCAGGCGTTTGTCGACAGTGCGGTCTTCAACTGCTGTCTGAACCTATAAATAATTGTCAGATGAACCATAGAAAATGATAAGACATACGATGGTCAGCAGTTTCCCTGAATAATACAGAGAGATAGCAGGTACGAGAGATATGGCAAGTTCAACGAGCAGATAAGAAAGCAGGAGAATCGAACATTCGCGTATGGATGCGATATCCTTGATCATTCGCCAAACATACGGAAAGGATTGGACAATCACTTGGTAGGATTTCAACCCTGGCCATCTTAGCCTGGCAGAAACAGGTGTCGTCGACTTGTCTTCATACAGATCCCATACACCAATTTTCGTGTGTTTTACATTTCCTGTCGAGTCCATTGGAAGTAAAGGATATAGAATTACTTCATTACTGGTACTTTTCTTTATATATCCATGCCAGCCCAACATCACTCTGCCCCTGTTGCACAGCGGCCCGGTACCAACGCGCCGCCTCCTTTTTATTCTTCTTGCAGCCTTTACCGTTTGCCAGACAAAAGGCAAGATCTCCCTGTGCATCACCATCTCCAAGTCGTGCTGCAACCATGTAGTAACTAACCGCCATCTTCTGATCCTTGACCACGCCCCATCCATGAAAGAAACATTGCCCCACTTCGTAGATCGCAAGGACCAACTCCGCTTGTACCGAACGCGAGTCAGCGTCAACTTGACCAGTCCTCAGCTTCTCCAGGTCTTCCACTGCACTTTCTGCTGCCTTTCGCACCCATTTGAAACCAAGTGCTTCGTTCTTCGCGCATCCCCATCCATGTCTAAGAGCAAGCCCATACATCAACATCCCAACCCCACATCCCCCTCCTTCTTTCGCCGATCGCTCAAAGCATTGCACGGAATCCTGTAATCGATTGGCTTCATGATGCTGGATTCCAAGCTGTAGATAATCCTCTGGTGTTCGAGGTTCATTATTGCCACCTGTAGACTTTCTATTTTTCATCTGTGCGCTTGTATAGGGTGTCGATGAGCGATCCGGAGTCTCTGATCCAGAAGGGGTGGGCGAGGGTATTAACCCATCGTATTGGTAATATGAATAGTTAGAATACAAACTTAAGGACGAATTTGAGCGTTGCTGCATTTGCTGCGAGTGAGGAGGTGGGTGTAACATGGACCGTGTTATTTGAGCGCTGTGACCTGTGTTAGATGGTATTGCTCCATTCTGGGGCTGTGCAACAGCGCATGTTGAGGGGAAATTAGATTGGGCGGACAAATAAGACGTTGCTTCTCTCGATAAAGGAGAAGGCCGGTGTGTTGAAGTCGAGAAGGGAGTGTCGAAGGAACTAGCTTTTCCTTTGAGTCTCCCCGCATTCCTCTCCAGCACTACCTTCTTCTGATCTCTCATATCTGGCGGCAGCTGAGGGGTTGCACTCTCCGCAATAGCGTCAGCGTGCCGCCATTGTCCAGACTCTCTCGTAGGTCTTGAAAAGTTGGCCATAACCGGTTTTACAACTGGCGCGCGTCCGTGTACCCTGGACAAATTGTTATCGGGCAAGGAAACGACCAGGGTGGGCAACCCTGAGCCTTCCTCCATTCCTTGTTCTCCGTCATCCGGAAGGTCTGAATAATAATCAAAGAAATCTGAAACCCGTACCCCTCTGTTGTCTAATGACTGGGGGACCAGCCCAATTGAGTATGAACTCAATGTGTCATCCGCAGGGCACATATCTTTGTCCCCTGAGGCTGAATATCTCTGCCCACCACCAGCACCACCAGCACCGGCAAAGAATGTGTTTCCCCATGATGGACGGGCCACGGAAAAGCCAGAATTGCGGTCCTCGTGATGAATGCCATCGTATGGACTGCCAACACGAGATGAATCGTTGAACTCGGTGTAATAGTATGAGTTGACTGAAGTTACAGAGTCTCGGGTGGTAGGAAAGTGACTGTGAAGGAGGGGTGAATGCAGGGCGTCAGAGCTCGAGGCAACAAGAGTTCGGCTCGGTTGGTCAAGGTTTACATATAAGTTGGAGGGCCGTGATCTATCATGTAGAGATTGGCGTTGTTGAGAAGAAGGTAGGCCTGTATTGCGCGAATTCCCATTGCTTGAACTGGAGGACGACGCCGCATGGTTCATTTGATGCGACGAGTATGCCGATGATGAAGAAACCGGTATCGAAAGCGGTTGAGGTTGATGTTGCCATGCTGAATGTTGTCTTATAGGTTCAGTATCTCTCCCTTGTCCCCAAACCTCCGCCTGCTGGGTTTGACGTGGGATGTGTTTTCGCACCTTTTTTGACGACGTCCTCCTGGCTAAAGTGTCCAAGGGTGACTCCGAATGCGTCAGTCGAACTTCTGACCTGCTGTCGTTCGAATGGATTATATTGTCGTAGATAGACACGGAGGTCATAAAGAAAGGAGGGAAAGGAGGGAGGCAATTGCCCTCAGTATGAAGGAAAAGGAGTGACAGTGAAGAGAGTCATAAAGTTAGATGGTGATATCTGGACATCGACCCAATTTTTTCCCGCCTTCACGTAGCCTCCTGAGTCCCCAGCTTCCGCAAAACACTAGGCACCTGCTTTTGGAGTGCACCTTTGTTTATGCAAATAGACCAGTCATCGTTTACCTTTGACCCACCGCTTACTTATTATGTTAGAGCTCGATCTTAAGACTTGCACTCAAAAAAAAATCCACTTCCATTGGGGGCGATTGCAGTCCGGAACCCACAACGGCGCTTTACCAGAATGTCGAACTGCTGTTTGGAATAGGACGGCAGTTTATGCGAAATTCTTCGTGACCCAGGTAACAACACTTGTTGTATTTGAGTATCAAGCCTTGTTGTTTTATATCGTATAGTATATTATAAGTTCTATCACATACATATTCGAAATTTTTTTGGTAGTACCTGTAATATGGCCTGCTTCAAAAGGTTCCAACTTGATATCTCATCTTAGTAGCGTACAAAGGCCAGATGTTGCTAACTTATTCGTCATTTGATTATGGACGATTCCGAAGATTTAGAAAATTTACTTGTCGACGAGCATCTCCCGACAGTGATAACCGCCGTGCCATTGAATGTCTGGACTCTGCTCAGAGTCTACATAAGTACCATGGTATCTCTGAGCCCTGGAAATGCAATAGGATTGCAGTGCGTCTGGCAGGGGATACGCTCTTGAATTGAAATTTGGGTAATCTTGCCCAAAAGAAACTGGGGAACAGCAATAACGGTTGTCATTGAAATGACTTGAGAATTACAAACACCATGCAGAAATTTTTTAAATGCCTACTCTCCTTCGCGGCGTCTGTGAGATCCTTGCACCTGCACCGATTCCAGTATGTCTCGGTGTAGCTGGCACAATAATATTTGACTTGCTCCCGCTCGATGTCCGTATCGCCAACGCCTCTTCAGCCTTCTTCTTTGCGGTTCTGCAAAAAATTAATCGCCAATTAGCACTGACTCATTTAATGAGGAACCTTTTTAATCGGAAACTTACTCTTCACGCTGGCGTGCCATCTCAGTCTCAATCTCAGCCTTTCTCGAAAACTCTTTATCCGCTTGCCGTCTGTTGCCCCGCTCATCAAAGTTCTTTTCCTTGACAGAGTAAAAGACGGATCCAAGTTCGGCTATAAGCGACATCCGTGGTTTTAGCAAAACCGCCATTTCGATACGATCACAGCAAACGACTTACCAAGCCAATAAGGGTCCACTGCAGTCACTTGAGTCATATACTCCTTCGACGTCAAAATTAATTCGTGGTAGACCACATAAGATGGCGTATCTAAAGCGAATCCCCTCCATTATATTTGGCTCATGGCTATAGGCAGGAGTAGAAACTTACAACCAAGGCCGTAAAGAGCGCTCGTAGGGTGAAGATGTGTCGGAACCCCGCTGCGGATGTTGACAAACTCCCCAATGCCCTTGACTCTGGCGGCTTGATGAAAATAACCCGCGGATATGGCCTTCCTATTAATGGGATAAATAGATAGGAGAATCAGCACCACGACAAACATTTAAAGTTACTCGCGAGTGAGAACGAACCTCAAAATATCAAAGTCTGTCCCAGTAGATATGATATCCATTTTTTGGAACTTCATGATATCTTCCAATTGTGCGCGTACTTCTCTAGCTTTCCGAAGCAATTTGGGATGAAGGAAGTGTCGCATGGCCCAATCGTCCCGAAACCTTGTCACCAGAGTCAATCTAAAGCAATTTGAAAAGAAATGTCCTTACGCGTGACTCTTCCATTGATTGAAGACGTTCAAGAGCGTCAAATGATCACTTTCAGGAACGTTGAACTTCTCTCTCGCAGCATCTGCTTCTTCCATTCTCTCTTTCGGCCTGTAAAACACGCTTGGGACTGATAACATCGAGACAATGGTTAGCATTTCTGCAGAGCATTTATACTCCACGGATGCAATAAGCATCTTTGCCATCGACGGTTCCATCGGGAATTCCGACATCTTTCGTCCGACGGGTGTTAAGTCGCCAACATTGTCCAAAGCACCGAGGACCCAGAGTTGGTACATCGAGTTTAGGATATTAGCCTAAAGAATCCCATCAGTCATTGTACATTCAGCATCCTGCGGTGCGAACTTTACCTGAGGTGGCGGGTCCATGAAATCAAACTCCAGCAAATTCTTGACCCCGAGAGATTTCAACAGCAAAACTGTGTTCGCCAAATTTGTTCGCTGGATTTCTGGGATGGTATTTTCAAACATCTCGTTGCGAAAGGCCATCTCAGTGTATAAGCGATAACAAAACCTATCGGTCAATGATATTCAATTATATGACGCATGATTAGATGGCACATTAACACATACCCACTACCCGTTCGTCCAGCACGTCCAGTCCGTTGGTTGGCATTCGCTTGACTGATGGGTGTTATTTGAAGGGCGTCCATACCAACTTTCGGGTTGTAGACCTTCAGTTTTGAATACCCTGCGTCGACAACAAACAGGATGCCGTCGACTGCAATGTGATTGGCATACCCACTCAAGGAAAACAATAGACATATTTACCAGTCAATGATGTTTCCGCAATGTTCGTAGCAACAATAATTTTTCTTCGACCATCGCTTGTTGCATCAAAAATCTTGGCTTGTAAGTCGGCAGGCATCTGTGAATAGATCGGCAATACGGCCAACAGAGGTGGTTCGTCTAACTGAGAAAGTCGCTCTGGCGAGTTTATCAGTACGCCATATAGCAAAGTTTAATATGAGACAAACCTTGTACAACTTGGCATGTGATCTCGATGTCTTCTTGCCCAGTCATAAAAACGAGTATATCACCCGGAGGCAAAGAAAGATGGATCTGAAGAACTTGTTTCACTGCACTGTCAACATAATCTTCGCAAGGTGATTTAGAATGGAAGGTTTCGACGGGGAATGTCCGTCCTGGAATGGTATAAGTCGGCGCATTTCCATAGAAATATGAAAACTAGGTAATTCATTAGAGGCATTGACGGTATGAAGTGAATTCCTAACATGCCTTCTCAGCATTCATTGTAGCCGATGTCACAATTAGCTTGAGGTCTCGTCTTCGAGTGAGTACTGAAAAAGTGTTAGTAGTTTTTCCTCAGTGCAAAGATAGAATTTCACTCTTGCGAAGTAATCCCATGAGCACGTCTGTACTCAATGACCGCTCATGGGCTTCATCAAGGATGATGACGCTATATCTATCTAGGTCTCCTTCATTCAAGGATTCGCGGAGTAGAACACCGTCGGTCATGTCTAGCATGAATGAGATTAGCGGCTTTACCAGAGAGAACAGAGAGAAGAATACATTTAATTTTCGTTTCAGGAGAGGTGCAGTCTTCGAAACGAATAGCGTATCCGACAGTTGTGCCCAATTTACACTGAGCAAGAGTGGTAATAACAATGAGTCAATGACTTATATAGAAATGACAAAACAAACCTCCATCTCTTCACTGACACGCTTTGCGACTGACATTGCTGCTACGCGACGAGGTTGGGTACATCCGATGAGGCCGTGTCGACAATATCCATCTTCGTATAAGAATTGGGTCAGTTGCGTGGTCTTTCCGGAACCGGTCTCTCCCACTACTATGACAACTACAGAATGCTTTTCAATATAGCTAAAGACAAAAGAATTTTTAAGTGCCAACCTTGATTTTCTCTCAATACCTTCAAAAGCTCCTCTCTGCAGGCGAACGCTGGCAGATACTCTCTTTGCTCCTTAAGCGTTCGATTCCTAGCGAATGAACTTACACCAGTCGAAGTTTTAAGATGTGTAGCAAACTTAGAGTCACCCTTGTAATCATCCTCTCCCTTCTCCTTCGCTTCTCGAGCCTTTTTCTCGGCGTCGGCTGGATAAAAATCAGAGCTATGTGAATGTTCCAGAACTTAAGGTGTCTAAAGGCGCATCCGAAGAACATACCTTCCGCTTCGGCCTCCTCGTCTTTGACGCCCATTATGTTGCCTAAAGCTGTTCCGCCGAGTGCAGCTAATTTGGCAGCGGCTTTGGCCCGTTCCGCTTGCTCTCTCTTTTCCTTCACCAAAGCACTACCTTTCTTAGAAAAAACGGCCATGTCGCTAGTTGGATCGCGAATAGGATTAATGGGATCAAGTTGTTTTGTGAATACTGTTCGTCCATCAAGGAAGGGTGGTTTCAGATCGTGAACCATCACATGGACAGTGGATTCTGATTCATCCTCAAAATCTAGATCGATCTCCTTGCGAGTGGCTACACCAGATGTCACCATTCGATTTGCTTCCCAAAGGTCATTGTCTGCGTTCTGAAAAAGTTGTCAGCTTCGAAGCTAGATCAGAATAGCTAGATGAATCTCACATATTGTGCCTGTCGTGCAGATATTTTTTTCTTAAAGCGGCGATTAGTTTTGGAATTTCAATTAATAACAAAAACTTACGACTTGTTTCTTAGCAATTTCTGCATCCTTCAGAGCGCCAAGATCCTCGTATTGAGCAAGAGGGTTATGTTCTTCGTCCCCAACTAACGTTCCTTCCTCTGCTCCTGTGTACCAGTCACGATCCAACTTGACTTGTTCTTCTTCCCACTCTCTCATGTCCAATCCAAAAGCTCCATCGTCGCCATCCGGACTACCACCCCTTGCAACTCTAGGCGTAGGAGCATCCCACCTACGATTTCTCTGCTGGCCCCAACCCTCTCCGTCCTCCCCCCTGGAGCTGCGAGGGGTTGATTCCCAACCAACATTGGGAACACGAACACTGGGAGCGTCTCGAGAATGGAGACCATGTGACGTTTGGGGCGTAAAACTAGTACCGCGCTGCTCATTGTCTCTTCCACCCCAGCCTCTATCTCGATCACGATTAGACCGACGCTGGAAATCTCCTAAACCTTTTGGCACATCACGACGGTGTTCATTTGAAGCACTTATACCCTCTGTTGAAAGTCAAAATTGGGGGACAGGACGAAACTCAAGTAATTTAACTTACCACGCTGCCTTTCCCGGCTTCGACGATGCTCCTCCAGTCTTTGGCGACCAATTTCTGATAGCCCACCTGGATGAGAAGGCGTCTCCTCGCCCCTTTGTCGTAAATTTGATGACCTGAAAGCAGGAAGACTTGGGACTGAACTATGTGTTAGTAGTAGGAACCAACTCTTGTCTGTTTCGCGACTGACCTTTGAAATGAGGCTTCTCTGCTCCATCTTCGAGTCTTGGCTTCTTCCTAGTGTTACCATCGTCAGCGCGCTCTGTAGCCGCCGCTGCTTCCCTTTTCTCTTTAGCAAGTCGGTCAAGTCCCAAGATAGATGCCCTCGGTGTTGGGGGATCCAAAGGCTTGGCAGGTTTCCGGAATGTGTGGCGCTGAGTCACAAAAATAAATACATAGCAGTGTTTCTATAGAAAATATATTACTTACACTATCCGATCGTTGGAATAAACCACCGGCATGAACTGGTTCTGGTACAAGGATATCAGTCTCATGGACTGTAATACCCTGTATTGGCTGGGGTGCAAGATCTGTGGCTTCCTGTTTGGCATGCGACAATATTTCGGCGTGCAGTTCTGTCAAAAATGAATCCTGAAACTTGCCAAATGACTTCGCCGCTAACATAGAAATCAATCACAATTTAAAAAAAGACGGCAGTTCCAACCGACCTGAAATAAACCCAGGCAATGTATTTGCCTTTGCAATATCGGTCACTCTCTGGGCAAGTAAATCATTCGGATTGACAATGTTAAGTGCGCGTGAGAGTTTTATGGCTATATGGTGGTTAAATTCATCCTGGGTTTCTGCAGACATGGAATGAGGTGAAAGTTTACAGTCAAGCAGAGGATATTATGTAATGCAAACCCGACGGGCCGGTCCAAAGCTCGTAATCAAATGCGAAGAACCTTAGGCCTTATGAGTTGTCCTGATTTAATGACGCATTTCTAGAGCTTGCTGAGGCCTGTGGGTGCATCTGGCAGTCAAGCTGCTAAGAAGTTAGCAAAAACTTCATTGGGTTTGGCCTACTGACTCCAGAAACTTTCGATGAAAAATGTTCGACTAGCGCTGGTTACTTTCCTATTCCAAGAAGTTGATTGAGTTATCCGTACGGCTTCTTGTGTCTCCTCGTAGTCTCCTTTTCTGCTACTTACGTTCCGAACGTAGTTGACCAATTTTTCGTCTCTAGTCTGCTTCCGATTGATTTCTTGTGTTTCTTATAGTCCGTTTCCCCTCGTGTACTTATATATATATATATATTGCGAGAGGTAGCAAGCATTACCGCTTGCCTCCTGCAGTGCCATTATTTTGTGCAGCCTGCCCGTTGTAAAATTTAGGTTTCTCGTATTATCCCGGACATGATTCCGACGTCCATTGATCACATTCGCATTGTTATTGTGGGTTAAGAGCCATGATCTTTCGTCTGTCCTAATGCCCTCCTTAGGCACTTGCGGTGGTCAAGAATAAGCCACCCAATCAAGCTTTCTTATGTGAGTTCAATAATTGTGTTTCAAGACTTTCCCCATACCTATGACCGTCAGCATACATTGCATTGCTGAAAGATTCTTTTCCATCTTTTTCATCTTCTGGATCACCCAATAATTTCTGGAAGGACCATGCTCGTCAACTCGAAAAAGAATGTGCGGACCTCAGGGCTGCTCTTGGTGACCTTCAAATTCGTGAGATTATCTACATTTATATAGCGGAGGTTTGTGTCATCAAACCAGGTCTCGATTCTAGGTTCACTTCTTGAGGTGAATATCGACCAGCCAAAGCCTGCGGAATCAGTACCCTCACGTTCAGAAGGCAATCCGGCATCAACATCCGTCAAGAAGAAAAACAAGAAAAAGGCTGATATGAATACTGGCGAAAGGGATGACGGGAGTTTGGCTGGCATTCTCAAGCTCGGAAGAACGGGATTAGGCTCTGGTGCGTTTTGTATGCGCACTTTCTTTTTTTTTTGGGCGAAAATGGACAATAAAAAATCACAGGAAAACTCTTCGAGGTTTTGGATACATTCCTCCAGCTCTGCCTTCGTCATACTCGACCCGAATTTCCGAGCCAAGCTTTCTTTGTTGCTACTTGCCAGGTCTTCAGGGCTCTTCACGCGTATTTCGAGAACGCGATCAAGGAAACGACATCTCTCAAGGCTCTACGGACTCTGCAAATCGTACTGTGCTCGGTTATCGACAGAGCTGTACCTTTGGTCATATTCTGGTCGATCGAAGACTCCGAGTTCCTCTCCTTGTTTTTTGAACAATTTCTGGAAATTCTCATTATTCCCATCATTCCTACCTTTCTGGCCGTTTCTGAGCGGGATCTGGCATATTTGAATCACGCAGATCCTGTTGGCAATTCTAAATCTGGTTCTGCGACGTCGTTTGATTATGTCGATCGACGAGTGGGCATCCTCGCACTACTTCAGAGTGTACTTACACAGATACAATCGTCTTTGCTTTTGGCAGTTAAGCCTGCTCCAAGTAACGCTGCTGTTGATTCTATGGCGCGAGCCCATGGCGACTTTTCGGTGCTGTTACTGTCATTAATTCTTGTTATTTTGCGACATCTTCGGGGCATTCTCGAGGACGATTCTGAAACCTCAATAAAACCTAGACCTTATCGAATCAAACGGCTGGCCATAAAAGACACACTTTGGTATCTATCTAGCGCCGTCCACTTCCTTTTCGAACTTGAAGACCGCGTCCCTTGCATGATTGTTATGAATGATACCGAATGTCTCGAGTCTCGTTGGAGAACTCGAGTTACGCTTTTGAAGTATGCCATTCAAGACATCTCAATCGAACTCGTTTTGTATCAAGACAGAAAACGAGCAGCTGCATTCACAGCAAGTCCTAACCAGATTGGAACTGAGGACGCTGCTTGGGTTCATCGCGAAACTGATTCAAGGGCAAGAAAATATGTAATTCTTGATGACTTGGAGTATCGGATGCTTCTCCGTCTGGCGGAGCGACCAGTATCTTAGAAGTTAGAATTACGAGATATTCTCCACTTGGAGTCGGGATAATTAGTGGAGTAATTACCCGTGTACGAAACTTAATCACACTTCGTCAATTAACACTTCATACTCCATGAGAAGACTCCCATGTACTGTTCATAATTCTTCTCTTGGTGACCGTCGGGTGAAAGCTTCTGAATTTCATCCGTATGCTTAGACAATATCTGTGCCACAGCGCTTCCACTAATGCGACGTTCAATTGGCTAGAAAAGGAAGCGTTCTATCTGCTCGGTGTATATTATTGTCATTAGAGACTCCTTTGTTGCGTCAACGCCCGATCTAATCGCCACTCGCTCCTGCGCAATACTCCATTTTGCTTATGCGGCGATTCTTGAATGCCACGTAAAACTTGAATTTATTACTTCCTGGACGAATTCGACAACTGCGAATCCTGATGTATGGACACCAAGTTGATTGGAGCAATGGGTAATGTGTATTATAAGCGTTTTTATTGGGGAGAAGTTTAGAACTGGGCATAGAATATGCATGGAGATAATGGACCTAAAGCGTGACATTTATTGATTTTTTATGATGGTTGATATGGATCTTGTGATGAGGGTTACACCAAATCATATTAGCGCTTAGAACTTAAGTATAACTGATCAAAAATTAGATGTTTCGGACTTGCAGATACGATACGGACGTTATTGCTGTAGCTGAAATTCTACAAGTTGGAAGAAGTCCTTTGACCACATAAAGCAAAGGAGATTTAAGTCTAACCGCATTTTCATGCTCGGAAACCGTACCGAAGACCGGGAGATGACAGAAACCATTCAGTGTCCAACAAAGCCGCTATACTCGAAGTGGATGCTAGACGGGGATTTCCGCTCCAGATGGTTTAGACCCAAAATTTTTTACCAGTTGGTTGATGTCCATTGCTGTCAAATCTGTTGTGCGGTGAGAACACATCTGCCGTGAATCAGACATCGTCGCGTGAGGATTAACGTGGCATGTTATCTGGAAATCGAGGTCATTTTTTATGTTCAGGATGAGGGTTCGGTACCAAATTCCTGTGTGTTAGAAATTTGAAGGCATTATCCCTGTGGCTCCTTTAGCCCAGACACAAGACTATAATTTTATGGACCTTGGAGCGCCGTGGTGACAGGAGCCACGTGAGAGTGATGAAGGACCATAAGGTTAAATTGACCCTGGCTGTCAAGTTTCAACTCCATACCCCCTCGGTGGACAGTCCAGCCTATGGGGTATGAGAGGTTAACCGGTTATGCATTATGGGTTTTGAGGGTGCAATTTGGCTGAAGTTTTGGATTTGGTGGACACCCAAAACTATGGGATATAAGGCCTAAGGCCTAAGGGGTTACCGGTCTCGTTTTACTGTGTGTGCGATATCCTTCCATATATGGACGACTGACACATTTTAAATAAAAAATTCCGCGGACAAATAAAGGATCTGAGATCGTCGGGCGTCTGCCTTAAAAAGGTAATAGAGGTAGAGAGATATAATAAATGAGCCAGTCAAACATCATCGTTATGGCTTCCCTTCGTCCCAATGAGCACCTCGCTGTTCTCCTCCCTAGATCACTCTGGAAGGTACTTTTTATTTCACTGTCCCTTATTCTTGCCGTCGCTGACAACGCTTAGACCGACTCAGCCGCAATCCACTGCGACAACTTTTTCTGTCATATTCCCTTCTCGATATTCGAAAGGAAACATGTAAGTGCCACCTGCTGTATCTCCAATTTAGTGACTTACTCTATATTAATTTAGCATTGTCGGAAGTGCGGAGGGATTTTTTGCGGTACCTGCACCTCCCGGTCAACCCCTCTTCTCGATACGTCCAATTTGGATTTTATTACGCCCCCTCGAAATGCTCCTATTACCGACTTCGAGTCCCCTAATTCCCCCATCCTAATCTCACGCGTATGCGACGACTGTTTTGACCAAATTCATGGTTGCCCAACCACTCCACGAACTCCAGAACCCCGGCCCGCTTTCAAGCGCGTCCTCACGCATCCCATTTCCGTCATCAAACAATTCGTTCCACAATCTCCAACTTCGTCAAACCAATCTCAGGTCGACAGACTTCTGTCCACCTCAAAACGGAGAACACAGTCATTGCGCAACCAGTCCAGCTTATCCAGTCTTAATACACAATCATCCTCTAATAGCATCCCTTCGCGACAGGCGAACCACCCTGTTCTCCGCACATCCCGATTACCTCTGTTGGAAAGCCAAGAGAGGTCTTATGGCGAGTTAGACGCCTACCCCTTGCGGCGGTCCAGTGTGCTTTGTAAAGCCACTGGTGGGGGTCGTTGGGAACCGAAGCCAAGTCCTGTATTGGACTTTTACCGTGTTCCTGGTGGCAAAGCCCCCTTCGAAATCGAAATGGAGAAAGAGCAGAAGCTCGAACAACTCCGAAGAGAAAATCCTGTGGTCAAACATGGTGAATTTCAATACCGCTTCCCCAAGGAGCCTGAGCTCGTCGATGTATCCAGGAGTCTCAACAGGTTGTCGACATTCTGATCGATCTTACCGCTGTATTCCTTCCATGTCACACCACATATTCCACTTGCCATCTCTCGGTTGTCTCTGCTCGCCTTCACCTCTGTTTTTGTATATTTCCCCTTCTCCTTGTAATCATATCCTTTACTTGACTGATCACCTAGTGCAATTTTTTATACATCTATATATCGATATTAGAATCACTGTAAGCCCTCAAATTGGGTCTGTTATACTAGAACCTACCATGAGACTGTTGCATCTTCCTTTCTTTGTTATGTTGGTGTTGACATGATAAGCTTTAGAAATTTTTGTGTCGCAATCAAACACAAACACAACGGTCCGAGTCGCGTTCCTTCGTGAAATTATCATTGTCACTTTCATGTTAGTTTTTCGTAAACCGTTTCTTAGACCACTGTTGCAAATTATCAGATCCAATGCAACAGTAGCGCGTATTTCCCATTCGCCTCAGGTGCCCCCACCCCCAAATGAGGGAGCCAAAACCCATGGTCGCAGGCGAAGAAAAATCCCGCCAAAGCGACCAGACATCTCTCTGGAAAATCCTCGCAAATGGAACCGGCCCCTCGGTGAAGGTGTCGTTCCCGCCTACGACCTCGCGCTTCAGGTCTTATGTCGGGATAGCAAAAATCTGAAAGCGGAGTTAAAGATTCTACGCGCACAGATTGCAGAGAAGGAGAAGGAATACAAGGCGTTGGAGGAAAGGGCTGACGCATTGCCAGAAGCAGAGAGGGCAGGAATAAGAGATGATTTGGAGAGTCTCGATGGGGAACTCGAGGAGTTGATGAAGAAAGCGGATATTGTGGAGGTACAGGGCGAGGTTAATCTACCCTCCGTGCGCTGGACATTGAACAATGCTATGGGTATGTAACGTGTATACTACTCCCTTCTAATCTTACTTATTACCTTGTCCCCTCATTAAGTGGACATGTCAAAAGTGTCTCATCGACACCTCGTCGCGCAAAAATGGCGAAAAAATGGCGACCTGGACTTGCTGGTGAGTATTGAAATTTCGACCGCATCTTAGCTTATATCCAAATAGATGGAGCGTTTGTACCAAATGCACGTTGTGCCAGACATCCTTCCTGGAATACATCCCAGCATTGACCTTCATGTCATCACGCGCACCACACCTGGCGAGTTCATCGAGTCGAATAAAGTACAATCGCACGTCGTTCCTGGTGCATTTTTGCGGCCGAAGCAGGTGAATTGTCCTGGCCCACTCCAACTGAAATTGAATAAAACTGACTCATTCTGCTTAAAGACTTTGGTTCCACCCAAGTTACGCGTCAAGGTCTTCCATACTGATGTGAGGCTGTATACAATGCTTCTAGTTGACCTGGGTCTGCATTTTAAACCTGGGGTATGCCCCACCCTTCTATACTCTTACTGATAGTTCTCGTTAGATGTGCCCCGTCCAGAGAGCCAACGCTACACCACATTCCTACACTGGATGAAGTAATTTTCCCTCATTCTCGTCTCCACAACCCTTCTAATTTGTATTATTAGACCTAACATTCCCCTTTCTGCGACTTCGTCTTATAACTTGACAAATCTGAACACGCACACAACCTACGTACCACCTCACCCACAACGTGGGACGCCTTATCATCGCTATGTCACACTTTTATTACCTCAGCCTCCGATCTCGAAGTACTCCCTCACCACGGCCGCCAGAGTAACCGGGCCTACTTCGCAGTACCTTGGTATTCCGGTCGTGCCCGACGAGGAGCGTCACGGGTTCGATGTCAGGGAATTTGCGAGGAAGTGGGGATTAGATGCGGCGAGTGGTGGAGGAGCACACATGTGGAGAGAGACCTGGCACAAAGATGTCTCCTTGATCTACAGGGATATTTTGAGTGAGTCTCTCCCTCGGCACTCGCCTAATACCCATGTGTCAGCTCATCTAATGTGTTTTTTTTTCTCTCATGCAATAGAGTTGGACGAACCTTGCTATGGCCACCCACCAAAGTTCGACGTTTATGCGGAATTGAAACGCAGGCAAAAATATACGTTATAGTTAGCAGATCTATTATAGTGATTATATTTGGTCCTTGGACACTGGGAGAAATCCAATTTCTTGTCTGCCGCAGTCCGCAACCGAGCTTTCATATGATGTATGTTTTTCAAGGGGATTACTAGTAGAATCACGTGGTAAAAAGATAGCAGGGGAAAACTGGCCGCCATAGAGGTGTTCAGCTCCAAAAAATTGGCATTGACATCTCGGTGGACAGGTAATGCTAAAGGGGAAGAAAAAGGGAGGGTGGGAAGAGAAAAATAGAGCAGCTAGATAGAAGTAGGCTGTGACACGGGTACAGGTGGTACGGGTACGGTGTGACATTTCTATACCCGCGCAAAAACCGTACCTGTACCATGGGTTTACGGTGTCACCAGTCACCACTGCTGTCCTTGCCAACCCCCCTTCCTCACTTCAAACGCGAGTCGGAGGGGGGTTATCTGTTCATTCTTTCCTGCCCTCACTTCAATTGCAAGACAGAGGAGACACAGGTAAGTTTCTCATTATAAAAATTAACCAAAAAACTAATATTGTCATATTTTATGATTTTTTATCAGGTTTTGGTCTTGTCCACCACCCCCATCCCCTCCCTCGCTTCTAGTGATGGGTGAGGGTCAGCCAAACCCTGAGGGTCCGAGTCGGTGGGTATAGGTTATGAGGGTATGGGTGAGGGTCATAAAATTCTGACCCCTGAACAACCCACACCCATAAGTGTGGGTCAGGGGTCACTAAAAGA